>OGEN01000075.1_pt1 | contig 149193 bp, 123 predicted proteins | sample 1570671 | NCBI WGS metagenome assembly OGEN01 (sample SAMEA2582128, study PRJEB24529) | metagenome | biome: Human gut stool | place: China | collected 2011 | reverse complement strand
ACCCGCGACCCCATGCGTGACAGGCATGTATTCTAACCAGCTGAACTACCGAACCTTTTTTGCATCAAGTAACCGCTGTTACTCTCAAATGCGGTGCAAAGATAGATAGTTTTTCTTATTATACAATATTTCGGCCCTGAAAAAAATGGAAAAAAATGCATTTTTATTACGGAAGGAAATATTCTTGAAGGCCCGAGAATAAAGGGGTACGGATTGTTTACGTTGAGGATGAATGGGTTATTAATAAAAGTAATAAAGTATAGGCTAAAATTTCAATTTACGGTTTTGGAGTTTAATTTTTTCCTTATATTTGTGGCACATAATAATTGTCAAATTTAATTTAACTTATAAGATAATGAACGTACCTGCAGAATTAAAGTACACTAAAGAACACGAATGGATTCGTGTTGAGGGTGAAGAAGCATATGTCGGAATTACTGATTATGCACAAAGTCAATTAGGTGATATCGTGTTTGTTGAGGTTGAAACTGAAGGTGATAACCTAGAGGCTGGAGATACTTTCGGTAGTATTGAAGCTGTAAAGACCGTTTCTGATTTGTATATGCCGGTTTCCGGAGAGGTATTGGAATTCAATTCAGAATTGGAAGATCAACCTGACTTGGTAAACAAAGATCCTTATGGAAAAGGTTGGATTATCAAGGTAAAAATTGAAGACGAAGCACAGTTAGATGGATTGTTGAGTGCAGACGCTTACAAGGCTTCTATCTAATTTTATTGATAAAGAGGGGACTGTAGGTGTTATCTCAAAAGGATAACGAATACAGTCCCTTTATTTTTGTTTTGTGGTTGCAAATTTCAATTTTTAATTCTATGACATTAATAAAATCTATATCCGGTATCCGGGGAACTGTCGGTGGACGTCCGGGTGATAACCTAACCCCCTTGGATATTGTTAAGTTTGTTTCGGCTTACGCTACTTGGTTGAAGACCAGGGCTGGGAAAACGAGAGCTAAAATCGTGTTGGGACGAGATGCTCGTATTTCCGGGGAGATGTATGCTAAATTAGTAGAGGCTACTCTGTCTGGTTTGGGACATGACGTGGTGAATATTGGTTTGGCAACGACTCCAACAACGGAGATCGCTGTTACTGCAGAACAGGCAGATGGAGGAATTATCCTCACGGCAAGTCACAATCCGAAACAATGGAATGCTTTGAAATTATTAAATAACCGGGGAGAATTCCTTTCGGCCGAGGATGGGGCTCAAGTACTTCAGATGGCTGAACAGGAATCGTTTGAATATGCAGAAGTGGATGAATTGGGTTCTATTATCCATAAAGATTACACGGATTACCATATTCAACACGTGTTGGATTTGAAATTGGTGAACCGGGAGGCAATTGCCAAAGCCAACTTGAAAGTCGTCGTGGATGCGGTAAACTCTGTGGGAGGAACCGTGATTCCCGCTTTATTGAAAGCTTTGGGGGTGAAAGAGGTGGTTGAGTTGAATTGCGAACCCACGGGACGTTTTGCCCATAATCCGGAACCCATTCCGGAGAACTTAATCCAGATTTCAGAGAAAATAAAGGAGTGTGGGGCTGATTTAGGTATCGTGGTTGACCCGGATGTTGATCGTTTGGCATTAGTCTGCGAGAACGGGGAGATGTTCGTGGAAGAATACACGTTGGTGGCTGTTGCTGACTATGTGTTGAAACATACTCCGGGAAATACGGTTTCTAACCTTTCTTCTTCTCGTGCTTTACGGGATGTAACGTTAGCTCACGGGCAACAATATAACGCTGCGGCTGTGGGAGAGGTGAACGTGGTGACTAAGATGAAAGAGACGAATACGGTAATTGGTGGTGAAGGAAACGGTGGTGTCATCTATCCGGAAAGCCATTACGGGCGTGATGCTTTAGTAGGAGTAGGCTTATTCCTTTCTCATTTCGTGGCGGAAGGAAAGAGCATGACGGTTTTAAAAGCAACTTACCCGCAATATTTTATTTCGAAAAACAAGCTAACACTTTCTCCCGATATGGATGTCGACAAGATATTGGAGGGCTTGAAAAAGAAATATGCTTCAGAAGAGATTACCGATATTGATGGTGTGAAAATTGACTTCAAAGATGGCTGGGTACATCTACGTAAATCCAATACAGAACCGATTATACGAATTTATTCCGAGTCGAAAGATGAAGCAGCAGCTAATCAATTGGCAGAAGAAGTTATAAAGGTGGCACAAAGCCTGTATTAATAAAAAGGAGCCTTTTTCGAGGCTCCTTTTTATGTTTTTATTCTTTCCCTCCAACACAATATAGATCAATACCATATTTTGCAAATGCTTCTACTAGATAGTCGCATTTCTTTTGGATTTGCGGGTAATTCGTGTAGAGAGGATTTGCCTGTAACTCGCTCTTGGTTTGCGAGAAGATGAATCCCAAAAAAGAATAAAAGTCATTATTTAAGTCTGGTGCAGTCCAGTAATAGGGTTCCCAGAAATACCAGTATGTACCATATTCTAAAAATCCTAATTTGTAGATATCTTCTTCTGTATACCATAAGTTGCCGGAAGAGTAGGGATTTGTGGTACCGCTTTTAGCATCTTCTGAAATGAGTGAATAGGTGGAAAAAGTATTTAAAATATTATTATAGTCAATTTTGGTGATAACATCATCATAGGGTTGCATTAGAAACTGGATGAATGTACGATTGATTGCTATTTTTAGTCTTTTCCTGTATTCTGGCTTGCTTATTCGTTCTCCAAATTCTTTATCCACGTGAGGTAACGTGATATGATCAACTCCTCGTACGAGAACCCCTTTGCGAAAACTAAGATTACCATAACTGATTGTATCCCATAAGGGAACATAGTTGCCGTTTTGGTAAAGCATACCAGCCATGAGGATTTTAGAAGGGAATAATTCTTTCTTGACTTTGTCTGAATACAAGTCAAAGAAATCTTCTTTTAAGAATTTTACAGCAGCACGGATACCTTCTTCGTCAGCTTCCACTTTTACATCATAATTAACATCGTTACTGCTAGATGTGAAATGATAATTGATATCAGCATTGGAGAATTTATATAATACGGCAGTTTCATAATCATTATACCATTCCACAATTTGCTCATCGAAATCATGATTTCCTTGCGGAAGATCAAATCGTTGTGTTTTCTTCTCTGAAATTTTTAAATCATCCTCTTTTTCACAAGAACATAGAATGAAAATGAATGATATTCCAAACAGTAAAATGTATAAATTTATTTTTTTCATGATATTCTGTTTTGTTAGTTTAATGCAGGATTACTCTCTTTATGGTGTTGCATAATGGGTAACATCCATTTAGGTGTTGCTGTTCCAATTTCAACGGAATGTTCATCACCGGGATTCGTAGATTCATCAAGTCTATGCGAGAAAGATTGCATCCCGTAACGTCGGAGGTCAAACCAACGCATTCCTTCGAAACAAAATTCTCTACGACGTTCTTCTCTACAGTTTTCGATTAGATTATCTGCATTGTTGTTAAAAGTTGAGTTTGTCCACGCTTGGGATGCGTAGTTTTTTATACGTTTTTCTCTTATCGTGTTTAAATCGGATAATGCTTTCCCAAAGTATTCGTTTCCACCTATTTTAGCCAAATTTGCATAAGCTTCAGCCCTGTTTAAATAAGCTTCACTTAGACGTAGGCAAGCTCCGAATTTTAATTCTCTAGCGAATTTAGATGATTTCTTCTCGTCTCCAGCCTCACCGTAAGGACATAAATATCCATTCCAACGTTGATCCTCATTGGAATAACAATTGCGCAATTGATCGGATGCCATAAAGCATTTAGCGTAATAATCCGATGTAACAACTTCATGCTCTTCCTCACTTGCATAGAAGAATAGTATTTCCGGATTATTTAAAGTGAAAGGATGTGGGAATCCTCCCGTGTTAATTGCATTAGGATAATTAACATTAGTCATGTCGAATAGTGAATGGGAGTTACCGGGAGCTGAGAATACGGCTGTTGCATGCTCTACGACTTTTTCCCAGTTTTCCATGAAAAGATAGTAACGGCTAGCCAATAAATGAGCCGTACTGATTCCAATACGGAATTTGGAACCTGTTGCATTGACTTCGGTTAATAGATTGATTCCTTTCTCTACATCTGAAATAATCGTATTGTAAACTTCGGCAACCGTGCTGCGTGGTATGGAAGTTTGGTCAATCGTGCTGTTTAACTTTAATGGAACTCCTGCTGATTTTCCTTCGGGTGCATTAGGTGCATTATAAGGATAGGCATAAATGTTGACCAGATTAAAGTAGTAGAACGACCGTAAAATGCGGGCTTCCCCCTCAACTCGTTTTTTCGTTTTCTCTTCCCCGTCAACATCTCCTATCATATCTATGACTACATTACATCCTGCAATCATTTTGTAGAATTTTTCGTATGAGTCAACCTCGATAATAGGGCTATTATCTGTAGGATTCGTCAAGTTCATGTAGTCTTCGAACATGGTTTCGTTAGTTGTTGCAGTGCGACCTCCCCATAAATACAGGGGACTGTACTTCGTTACGATTGTTTTTTGACTATTGTTGGTAATGTACTGGGTTACATCATCGTCAAGCAAATCTAGAAAAGACATTAGTTGGGTTTCATAACGGGGATAGCCTTCATAAGCTAGTAATTGGTCTAGATCTTCAATCGTTGACGGAATTACTTCGTCTTGGGATGTTTCTTTCAGAAAATCATTGCAAGAACACAACCCGATAATTGATAGAATTATGATACTTTTTTTTATGATATTTTTCATACTTTGTCGTGTTTGGGATTAAAAACCAAGGCTTATACTTAATGAAAACTTACGTTGACGATCGACTACCGGAATGACATTGGTAGCACTTGTGCTGAGTGTTTCCGGATCTTGTTTACCAAGTTTTTTACTTTTAATAATGAAAGGGTCTGTTACCGTCAATGCAAATGTCAGATTTGTAAGCTTTATCTTATCTAATTGATTTTTAGGTAGGGCATATGCCAAGCAAATGCTATTACATCTCAAATGGTCGGCCTTTACTACTCGTAGGTCTGATAAATTGTACATTTGATAACGGTATATTTCTCCTGAACTACTTAACGACAATGAATTGTCAGGTAAATATTGGCTGAGATCTTCATCACTAGCTAAAATAGCGGGTATATCCGTGTATTTTTCATCTCCAGCTTGACGCCAACGTTTATTTAGTTGAGTACTTGCATTCTTTTCGGGATCGGGTATACGTAATTGCCCGATACGACCACCGTTTGACTGGCTTTTCATAAAGGGATTTAAGCGCTTGTGATGGCCTAATTGGAAATTGAAAGAAGCGGAGAGAGTTAATTGTTTGTACCGGAACGAGGTTGATAGTCCTCCACTAAAAATAGGATCTTTTACACCACTATACACCATGTAGTCAAGTAGGGTTCCGGTTTCTACTTTTGTTTTAACCCCGGGAGTTTGGTCTATAATAGCAAAATTGGGTGTTCCTTTGTCTGATAGGCCAATGTATGGGAAAGACCAGAAGCTATTTAAGGCGAAACCGTCAATAATAACACTCCCGTCTGTGATTTTTCCCAGCGTGATGTTGTCTTCGTTATCTTTGATTTCGTTACGATTGAATCCGGAAGTTGCGTTAATACTCCATCTGAAATCTTTTGTGTTTACCGGGATAACGGTTAAAGATATATCATAACCTTTATTGATAATTGTTCCATTATTTACGGCCATATTAGGAGTTCCGTTTTCGATCGGAATGTTCATATAAGTGATGGCGTCTATCGTTTTCTTGTAATAATAATCAATACTTCCGTATATCCGGTTATCCAAAATGGAAAGTTCAATACCTCCGTTGAAACTACGTGTTTTTTCCCATTTCAGATCTTTGTTGGGTAAATTTTTAATAGATAAGTATTGTTCTCCAGTTAATATATCCGGGGCTATATTGAAATTGGCAATCAGGTTGGGGCTAATATCCGGGGCTTTACCCTGTGTTCCATAGGAAGCTTTCAAGGTAAGATTAGATAACCAGCCGAATCGGCGCATGAAATTTTCCTCGCTAACATTCCATCGGATTCCGGCAGATAACACGGGATTGAAACGATTATTTGTGTTTTGTCCGAATTTATTGGAAGCATCCTGTCTAAAACTGAATGAAAGGGTGTATTTCGTTGAATACGTGTACCCCAATGTGGCATAATAAGAGAGGTAATTCTCCGTTTGATCGGTTAGCTTGGTAGAATGACGTTCTCTATAAGATGGGACATTTGCCGTTTCACGATAGTTGATATCTGGATAAATATCCAAAATGTAATCTTTATTAGCTTGTTGGCTATAATCGTAATCAACGCTTTTTCCTCTATCAGGCATATATCCATATTCCGTACCTTGTTGGCCGATATAACTATTTCCTCTGATTTCGTGTCCTAATGCTATATTAAGAGCATGATTCCCTTCTTCATCTAGTATTTTTCCATAGTTGAGTTGATTACGTACCGTATAACTCTGTTGATTCGTATTATTGTAGTTTAGAATACCACCATAGGGTAATACGGACGCTAAACTTAACCATGAATCGTTTTCTCCGGTAACAAGTTCACCATAATTGGCGCCTCTGATTTTAGATACGGCATAAGAGTGATCATCTGCCCAGATATTGGCTTCAGAACTATTCCGTGTAAATGCAGTTGTTAATTCATATTTTATTTCAGGTGTAATATTCCAGATCAAATTACCCGTGATTTGGAATTTGGTATTCTTATTTTCGTTCCCGGTATGTTTCAATTCATTCAAGAAGTTGTAGCGAATTTCTCTTTGAATAGCGGACCCGTCATCCATTTGGAAATAAGCCTTTGATTCATTAATTACATACCATTCATTGGGAGCAATAATTCTACTGGTATTTAAAGCGTAATCTTCCGGGTTTACTCCTGTATAGTAAGCATCTGTTTCCGATTGACTGGCTGAAAATTGAAATTTTGTCCGTAGATTGTCCCGTAATTTGGCATCAACGCTAAAATTTATGGTTTTATTGCTTTGATCGTTTCCTTTGTAACTACTTAATGATTTATTGAATCCCACGGAACCGTAGAAATTTAATTTGTCATTCCCTCCGCTTAAACTTAATGAATAGTTTTGACTGACTGCGTTACGGGATAAGAGTTTAAGCCAATTTGTATTCTGTTTTTCCATTTGAGTGACTTTCTGGTTGAATTCATTCATGGAAATTTCTTTATTGATCAACTGAAGATAAGCCCCTTCGTATCCCACGTGTTGGGGAAATTTAGAGAAAGGAACTCCTGATTCGATGATTTCTTTTGATAAGGCAATTCGGTCAGCGGAGTTCATCTGGTCTGTTTGGGCATATGTCCTTCTAGGAGTCATGGAAATATCTGTCCGGAAATTGACGTTAATTCTTCCGTCCGTGTTAGAACCTCTTTTGGTTGTGATCACAATAACTCCATTGGCAGCCTTAACCCCGTAGATAGCGGTTGCCGATGCATCTTTTAAGAAAGTGATACTTTCAATGTCATCAGGGTTGAGACCAGAAATACTGCTGCCGGAAATACTTGCCATGGCGCTATTTAAGTCTCCGGAACTAAGAATATCATTTAATTGTGCTCCAGCAAAAGGAAGGGGATCTTCTTGGATGATACCGTCAATAACCCAAACTGGGGATGCGTTTCCAATAACAGTCGATGTCCCTCGAACTCTGACTTGAGGAGCAGAACCGATAAGTCCGGAAGGAATCGTGATGCTGACCCCGGGAATCATACCTTGGAGGGCTGCATCTATCCGGTTGATTCCGGCAATACGGACATCATCTCCTTTTACGGTGTATGTGGAACCGACAACCTCATGTTTTTTTAAGGTCTGATATCCAGTAACAACGACTTCTTCCAAGGATTTGGAATCTTCTTGCAATATGACTTTGTAAGGAATTTGTTTTGCGTTTACAATTACTTCTTGTGATTTCATGCCAACAAATGAAAATACGAGAGTCGCACCTTCCGGTACAGAGATTGTAAATTTTCCATCGTTGTCAGAAAGTACCCCGACTCCTTTTTGGCCTTTCACTGTGATGGTCACTGAAGGTAAGGTAATCCCTGATTCATCATAAACAGTTCCTGTTACTTTTAGTGTTTTATTTTGTGCATATAGAGAACTCGATATGCTGTATATTAGGAAAATTAATATCCAAGTGATTGTAAATTTTATATATAGAGGTTTCATTTGAATTCATATTAAGATTAATAAAGATATTCGGGGGAGGCTTTCACTTCTAACGTGATGTAACCAGCTTTTCCGGGAACTAATTCCTTTACACGGAATACTGCAAAATTGGAATTATAAATATCCCTATTAGGCCACTCGGTAAACTTCTGTAAGGTTATGATGTAAATACCTTCTAATGTGGGATGTGTTGCTTCCGTGAGACTTACTCCCCGTTTTAAGTCTGTAGAGTACTTATAGTCTTCTATATATTTAGGGGATGCAGTAATTGTTGCTTGAATGAATCCGAATTTGTTTTGGGCGTAACCTCCTGCAGTGATAGCTTCATCTAAAGTATTGATTTTATATGGAGTTAATGCTGCGAATTCATTTGAAAGATAACCCCAGCTAACAGAAGAGTTATGTGTTCCCAAGAGAGGATATAACCGTTGTTCCCGATAATAACTTGTAACTTCGTCATCTTCTCCATAAAAGTAACATAACTCGATTTCCTGAAGTTCTTCCATACTCATTTGTCGAGCCTGTTCTAAAGTGAAAACTTCTCCTGTGCTGAATTTTAGGAAGTGCCCGTGTTCCGTGTTGGCTTGTGCGCCTAGAGTTACAGTATAGGATTTTAATTCATCAGCGATTAGAATTGTAATTGTTTTGTTAATCAATTGTTTCGGTTGATTATTATCCTTACATACTACTTGAAAGTTGTATGTCTGATAGTGAGATCCTCCTTCCGGTAGATAATCGTTTGCACGGAATGAATAAGAATATTGACTCTTATTTTGTAATGCGGTAGAATCCATCGTCAACGGGAAACCTTTTAGGTATACCCCGGCATTATCCTTAATGTACAACTCTTGAATCGTACCTTGGTTTGCGATAAAATCAATGTCAATTTTAATCTCTTCTCCCGGGGCTACGATAATGGAATCTTTTTCAATCCCGTTTAGCTTCACCACTAGACTCGGACGGGGAGGTAGCTCGTGGAGTTCTTTGATGCATCCTTGGCAGAATGTCAAGAAGAGGCAAATAATTAACAGATAGTTTCTTGTTCTCATAAAATTGGTTTTAAGGTTTAATGAATGATCTAATAATTTCTCTGTCATTAAATTGATTTTGGTTTATATTATTGTTTAAAAAATAAATTCCGCACTGATTGAATAGTTCTTTTGGCGTTTCATCGTTGGGGTATACGAATCTGCATTCATGGTCATGACTTCCGGGTCTTGATCTCCTAAACGGCGGTCTTTGATAATGAATGGATTGGTGACTGTTATACCTAGGTTTATTTCTGCAACACGGGGAATTTTCGTTTGATAATTTAATGAAATTCGGTTGCATCGCAAATGATTGGCCGACACGGTTCGTTCCGTACTTTGGTTGTATAATGAATAACGATACACGGCATTGTAGTTCCCCTGGCTCAAAGAGTTGTCCGGTAAATATTGAGATACGTCTTCATCTTGGACAGACAGGGCGGGGATATTTGTGCGTCTTTCGTCTCCTGGTTGTTGCCAGCGGGATAATAGTTCCGTGGATGCATTTACGTCTGCATTCGGGATAGATAACATTCCATTGTTAGAACTTGTTATAAATGGATTAAGTCGTTTATAATGGCCTAATTGGTAATTAAACATAGTGTTTAGCGAGAATCGTTTGTATCTTATTGTTGTACTGATCCCTCCAGAAATACGAGGTTCACTATCTCCGTTGTATACCAAATAATCAAGCAATGAACCGGATACCTTTTGCATTTCACCCCCGATTTGGTCCATAATGGCGAATAACGGGGCCCCGTTTTTGGGAGATAATCCGATAAAAGGAATAGACCAGAAACCGGATACGGAGAAACCATCTAATGCGGCGTTTCCATTTGTGAAATGTTCAATGGAAGGTTCATCCGTGTAACTTCTTTTCAAAATATCTTTCATGTAAGCTGCCGTGAAATTGATATTCCAACTCCAGTTACGGGTGGAAAAGGGAGTGAATTTAATTTGTAATTCGTATCCCTCGCTATTAATGGCACCACTGTTAATGTACATTTTTCGGAAACCATTTTCAATTGGAATCTCTTTTTCAACCACGATATCTGAAGTTTCCTTTTTGTAGTAATCGAATGATATTTCCAGGTTATTTTCGAGTAAAGAAAGATCTAGTCCAATATTCCATGATAATGTTTTCTCCCATTTTAGATCAGGATTGGGGAGTTGTTCCAATTGTAGATAATTCTCATTCGTGATCGGATCGCTTGGTACATGACTGACGAGAGCTTGCGGGGATACATTAGCAACCACGTTACCTTGTTTCCCGTGAGAAATACGTAGGATCGTTGCGTTGAGCCAAGATTTGTTAGGGAACCATTTTTCTTGGTGAATATCCCAGCGAATTCCGGTGGACCAAACTGGATAAAAACGATTATTCGTGTGTTCTCCGAAGCGATTGGAGGCATCGTTTCGGACATTAATACAGATCGTGTACCGACCGTCATACGTGTAGCCGATGGTGCCATACTCCGAAAAAGTGTTCTCAATCCGGTCTACCAGCGTCATATCATGCTTGCTAGAGGGTCTATCAGATGATTCAACAAGTGTAATTCCGGGAAATTGTTCCTGCATCTGTTGAAATTTATCTGCGGGAGAACGATAATCGTGTAATAACGAGTTTCTTTCTCCTTTTACATATCCCCATTCTACTCCTTGTTTCCCATCGTATTTATTTTTGCGGGTTTCGATACCGAGTGTTGCGGTTACAGAATGGAAGATTTCTTCTCCCCATGTTTTCCGGAAGTTGATCTGTCCCTTCACCGTAAGAGAACGGCGGGTATTTCGTGTGTAGTCAAGGATACCGCCTGTCGGGAGTGGACTGATGTATTCCATGAGCCTCTGTATTTCTTCGGGAAGAGTGGCGTTATAGTCACTTCCCCGGAGTTGGGCAACGTTCCATGATTGTGCATCAGCCCATAGCTGACTGTCGTTTGTCCCTTGTGAGTATGCGGGAGTAAATGTTATATTTAAGTAAGGCAGGAGATTCCAAGTTAATTGTGCATTTAAATTGACCTCCGATGTTTTGTTGTCATTTCCCGTGTGCTGTAACTCGTGCAGCATATTAAAGTGAACACTATTTCTAACAGATTTATACGTTCCGTTTTTCCGGTATGATAATGTCGTTGCTTTACCCTTCGTGTAAAATTGGTCGCTGGTGATCGTGCGGCTAGTTGTTAGGGCATATTGTTCCGGATTAATTCCCGTGTAATAACCGGAGGTCGTGATGTGGTACCCGGAGAGGTTCACGACGATTTTGAATTTAGGGGATGAATTGTAATTGAAATTCAACATTCCGGTGAACGTTTCCCGGTTATTTCCGACGTACGCGCTGTTTTCCTTCCGATACCCGAAAGAAGAGTAGTAAGCCATCCCGTCCTTTCCCGAATTGAAACTGACATGGTAATTCTGGCTGATGGCGGTTCTACCTAGTGCTTTGAACCAGTTGGTGTTTGTTTTCTCCAGTCGGGTGATTTCCTCGTTAAATTCTGCGTAGGAAATTTCTTTATTAATCATTTTCGAATAGGCTGCCTCGTAGCCAATTTCTTCCGGGAAACGGGGCAAAGGTATGCCAGCCTCGATCATTTCTTGTGATAATTTAACCCGTTGTGCTGAATTCATCACCTTGGCATTACGGTAGGAAGGAACCGGACTAAACGTGATGTCACTTCGGAATCTCACGCTTGGTTGATGGGGACGGCCTTGTTTGGTCGTGATGACGAGTACCCCGTTGGAGGCTCGAATCCCGTAGATGGCCGTGGCGGAAACATCCTTTAACAACGTGATACTGGCGATGTCGTCCACGTTGATTCCCGACAAGTTGTTACCCATAATACTGGAACGGGCCGAGTTACTTAGATCGTTTTCGTTTAACAGGTCGTAAAGCGTATTCCGATCAAAAGGCCAAATATTTTCCCGGATGATGCCGTCCACCACGATCAATGGTTCCGGGTTGCCGATAATCGTTGAAGTTCCTCTCACTTTCATGCGTCCCGTGGCACCGATATTCCCGGAAGGAATCATGATGTCCAACCCGTTCAAAGCTCCTTGGAATGCGGCTTCGAGGGAGGTAGCTCCGGGTGTACGTATATCTTGGGCGTTGACCGTGGAGGTGGCCCCGGTCATTTCGTTCTTGGCGATAATCTGGTAACCGTTTACGATTACATCTTCTACTTCCGAAACATCTGTCGGTAAGGTAATCGTGTATGAATCTTCTTGCGTGACAGTGGTGTGGCAGGTCTTTTTCCCCACGTAACTCGTGATGAGTATCGTGTTTTCCCCTTCCGGAATCCGGATAGAAAATTGTCCGTTTTTATCGGAAATGGTACCCCGGTTACTTCCTTTCACCAGAATCGTGGCTGAAGGAAGCGTGATCCCGTTTTCATCCTGGATGACTCCTTTTATCGTGCGCATCGTGGGGATTGGGATCGTGTTCTTTTTCGTGATAATGATGGTTTGATTATAGATGTAGAAATCCAGGGGAAGTCCTTGTAGGCAGAAGGCCAAGACTTCCTGTAACTCCGTTTCGTCAAAATGAACGGATTGGCGGTTATCGATTTCTTTTACATCTTTCATCTGATACATCATATCGTATTTTGTCTTTTTCTTAATCTTTTTCAACACCTCTTCCAGCGTGGCGTTGTTCATGTGAATGCTTATTTTTTGAGCCAATATTTCCCTTGAAGTCCCCAATAGGACTACAAAAATTATCAAGAGAATGAATTTTCTAGCATCCATCACCATCGTTTATTAGGAAAACACTAAATTATTTCATAGCTTTGTAATGGTTTTAAGGTTAATTTATTGGTCAATATTTTAATCTGTTATAATTGAGGGATGGTCTCAACATCTCTCAATTTATTTATATACTCGGATATTGTTACCGTCCTTTTTGAAGTTAACACCCGTGGCAATATGAATAATTTTCAATATTTCTTCATATCCTTTGTCTCTTTGAATTGAGATAAAACATTTTATATCTTGTAGTTCCGGGGTGTCAAATGTGACGTTTAAGGCGAAACTTCTCCCGATGATTGTCATGATATTACCAAGTTTGACATCCTCGAATGCAAATTCACCTCTACGCCAAGCCGTTTGTTCTTCCACGTCAACGGAGTCCACTTGCAACACGCCTTCATGCGGTTGGAAACGGGCTTGCAATCCGGGAGTTAGTATGGTGGTTTGTGTTGTGGAGTCCGTTTGTGAATGACAGGTAACGGCAACTTTTCCGGTCAACAGGGTGGTGGTCACCATCAGATCTTCGGGGTAAGCAGTCATGTTGAATGTGGTGCCAAGTACCCTAACATCCATTGACTTATTTTTCACGATAAAGGGGATATTAGAATGTGTTACGTCGAAATACCCCTCCCCGGAAAGTTCAACGACACGGGCGTCTTTCCCGAATACGGACGGGAAAATAAGCGTGCTACCTGCGTTAAGATGTACGTTTGTCCCGTCGCTTAGTTGGAGTGAATATTCGGTACCTTCCGGAACGACTAGTTTGTTTGGAGAGGCAGAGGGTACTTCCTTGTCGTGCTGGAAAGAAACTTTTCCTTCATTCGTGTTGATGATTCGTAATCCGTTATAATCCATTTGCATTTGCTGGTTTAATTTGATTTGTTTACCGTCATTCAATACGAGGTAGGCACTTTGTGCCGGCAAATGGGATGGTGAAATTGTAACCTCGGTGGTTGGGTAAAAATAATACCCGACACCTAGCATTACAAGACAAGCTACGACAGCTGCGTATTTGTAGAATATAGACAATCGTCGTTTTGGACGGGTGGCAGCGATGAATTTGTTCAACGCTTTTTTCGTATCAAAACTATCGTGTCGTTTTATATTTTCATGCAGCCGTACGGGTATTCCCACTTCTTCGTGGAGCCGGGGAGAATCGGGAGCTACTTGTTCCCAGTCACCATTCGATAATGCCTGTTCTATTTGTTGGGCAATACCTCGGGCTTTTTTTATTTTATCTTCGACTTCTTTCATTTTTGCTGATTTTATTATTAAAACAACTCATGACGGGAAAGTGTCTAAAGAAAAGTGATATTTTTTTGCTTTTTCATGTTTTTATAAGATTTTGGCGTGTTTCAAGTAATAGGGAAAGAATAGGGTAGAACTTGGGATGTGTAGCCGTGTCGTGTGATTGTTGGTCTACCGTTAAATCACTGTTAGTCGACCTAGCCGGCATCTAGCCGGAACCTAACCGGCACTTAGCCGCCATTTTGGGGGGATTTAAGTAAATATAACATATGGTAGGTTTTTGTTTGGTAATGTAATTTTATTGCTAGTGATAGGCAATTTTGATGCATCAAAAGAGTTTATCCCAATAATTGCATTTAGATTAGAGGGGGTGAACGGGAATGATTAATTGTTTTGTTGCAAGAAAAGTAGGAGTAGAGTGTATAGTTCCGGAGAAACCATTTTTTTCAATAGCGATATGCCTCGTTGTTTTTGTGACCTAACCGTGCTGGATGATGCTCCGGTCAAGCTGGAAATTTCGGTGCTGTTGTATCCTTGCATCACAAGTTCCATGATTTTGGCGCATTCTCCCGGAAGATGGCGGATGTAGTCTGATAGTAAGCTGATAATTTCACTCTCGACAATCGTGTCCCAAGTTTGCTCGTCGGCTTCTTCTTGAATAAGATTTTGGGCATGTTCGACCACGATATTGTGATGTTTAATGTAGTTTAGACAACAGTTACGAGCGGAGAGGTAAAGGTAGGATTTCAGTGCGAGATAATTTTCAAAATGGTTTTCTTTTTCCCATAACCGGATAAAAACCTCTTGAGCGATGTCTTCGGCAATATCCGTGTCTTTCAGGATTTTGCTGGAATAGTAAGCAATGTCCTGAAAGAATTCCCGAAATAGCTGTTTGAAAGCCTCATGATCACGGGCGTTCAGTTTATTTAAAAATGTTATGTCTGTTTCGGATGATTTCATACCGTTGCAAACTTACAGATTTTTAGTCTATTTTGAATGGATTGTCATTGAAAAAACGTGGTTGGGAGTAGATTTATTATTTTTTGATCGTTTTAGACACTTTTACCGGGTGAGTTGTTTCTACGATATAATTGGATAAATCAACCTTAAAACCAAATTGATTTTTTATGAAGAAAGTATTGTTTTGTATTGTATGTCTAAACATGGCCTTGTTGTGTTTCGGGCAACCGGTGAAAGTAAAACTGGTGGCAGAGCGGGAGGCTTTTGTTTTGTTCGGTGACGAACGTTATGATTTGAAAAAGGGAGAAATCCGTTGGATTACTTTGGAGGGAGAAGCTATGTATGGGAGAAGATTGTGGGCTAACGAAGAGTGTTTTTTATTTTTAGAGGCTGGGGATGCTTTGGAAGTTGTTTTGCATGAAAATAATGAATTGGAGTTAAAGGATGACGGTAGTTTGTGTGCGACTCGGAATAATTGGTTACGTAAAGTGAATTTGCTGAAACAGAGATTACAGTATAGCCAACTTATACCCCAGTTACTTCCAAAGGAGTATGAGGGATTAAATCTGGAAAGAGCGTGTGATTCCTTGAATGTTTGGTTGGCTACTTATTTGGAGGAATATCCGGCAGACCGGAAAAATTTCGAGAAAGTGATGCGGACGGAGTTTAAGTACTATCGTTTGTTGGAAGAAAATAGCATAAAGTTTTCAAGAGCAACTTTTCAGGAATTTTCCAAGGATGCACTGGCCGGTTTTGCCGAACTGATCCCGGATGCGGAAGATGATCGGGTGGTTCATTCTCCTTCCTACTGGCGAATGGTGGAGATGTACGTGGATTATTTGCGGGTAGAGGATCCCCGTGGGTTACAAGGGAAAGGAGATCGGATATATGAAAACGAGCTGAAGTTGGCAAAGTATTTCCCGAAAGGTACGGTGAGAGATGAAATAGCGTACACGAATTTGGACAATATTCTTTATTGGGTATGCCCGGATAGCCGGAAAGAGTTCGATAAATGCGTAAAACGATTGGCTCCTCGTTATGCCGTTATTTTGCAAGAGAAATTGAATAAGCAAGATGCCAAACGAAAGGATCGGAAGTTGGTGCCGGAGAATTTGTTCCCCTCGTTATCTGGAGAAACCGTGGACGGGGAGAGGGTAGATTTGTCTTCTTTCAAGGGGTCGTGGATTTTACTAGACGTGTGGGCCACGTGGTGTGGGCCGTGTTGCAATGAAATTCCTTTCTTGGCAAAAATGGAAGAGCGTTTGCAAGGTCGAAATATAGAGTTTGTGTCATTATCCGTGGATAAATCGGCTGATCGGGAAAAATGGATAAAGATGGTGCAGGAGAAAGAGATGAAAGGGGTGCAGTTACGATTGACCGGTAAGAAAAGCGAGTTAAACGAGATGTTGTGTATCAGTGGGATTCCGCATTTTGCTATTATTGATCCTCAAGGAAAGTTGGTGTGGAACGCTTTACCCGGGGTTTCTTACGGGCTGATATACCGGATACTGAAAGAAGTGCCTATGAGATAAAGTGTAAATGTATTTTTTATTGATTATTCATGAAACATATTATATTATTATTTGAATGTTTGGGATGTCTATTGATGGGATGTTCCGATCCATCTTATCATTTGACCGTTTCTATGTACGGGAACGGAAGTTTGCCGGGAGACACGGTGTATCTATACCGTTTTAACGAGCAGACTATGCAATTTGAAAAAGGAGATTCTGCCATGCTAAATGATCAGCAACAGGTGTGTTTTACCGGTAAGTACACGGGGCCGGAGTACGTGAGCGTGGGAGTAAGAAAAAAGGCTACTTCGAAGTTCTTTATGTTGGATACTACGGAAGTATTTGCCTATAATGTTTTATTATACGAGGAGCCTAATTTCTTTAATCCTTCCGGGTATAAGTTCACGAAGAAATATATGATCGTGGAGGGAGGACGTGAATCGGCTATTCTGGATTATTATCAAGGGATGGAACGTTTGACTTTAATTCCTCACCGGCAAGAGAATAATGAAGCATTTAAGAGGAACGTGATCATGGATATGCTGGTAAAATTTCCGAATTCGAGAGCGATGTTGATGATTTTGAATGGCGCAAGAAATCGTTTTTCGATGGATCGGTTGGAGGAAGCATTAGGCTTGTTTAATGCTCCGGAATTAGTTGAACATCCCTTGTATAAGGATTTGGTCACTTATTGTGAGACGATGATGAAGACGGCCGTGGGACAGGTAGTACCTGATTTTTCGTTACCTTCCAAGAATGGGAAAGAGGTTGCGATTAGTTCTTTCCGGGGAAAATACGTGTTGTTGGATTTTTGGGCTTCGTGGTGTGGGCCTTGTATCGGAGAGATGCCCAACGTGCATAAAGCTTATGATTTGTTACATGATGAAGCGTTTGAGGTTGTTTCGATTTCTACGGATAGGAAGGAAGCCGATTGGCGAAATGCCTTGAAGGAGAAACAGATGGAACATTTTGTGAATTTGAGGGACACGAAAGATGTCTTGCATGAGGTATTTAACCGGGAAGCGATTCCTTTCATTCTGTTGCTTGATCCACAAGGTCGAATTGTGGCGAAAGAATTGCGGGGAGAGAATATTTACAAGGTAGCTGTTGAAAGTATGAATAAGTAATTGATTAATGATGAATGTTATGAGTACATTGAAATATAATCTGTTGTTGGGATTGTTGATTTGGACGCTGGTGGCGAGAGGACAGCGGGTTGAAATTTTCCACCAGGGAGAAGAGCCGATATGGTTATCGGAGCAACATCTGTTTGTCTGGGATAAGGTAATTCCTTTACATTTTGAAGAGGGAAAGTCCGTGTACGAGGTGCAGCATGCCCCGAAAGTGTTTCGTTTGGAAACTGAGACCGGATTTTCGTCCTGTTTTTTTGTTGGGAATAAGGATCATGTCTCGGTGACTGTGTTAAATACAGATCCTTTGAATATTAAAGTGGAGGGAGATGTTGCCAGTACGTATTTTTACGAGTTGGAGAATGTTAGTCAGGAGTATACAAGAGGGAAATTGGAGATGACGGATGATTATATGAAGGCGTGGCAAGAGAGGGATACAACTTTGTCGTGTCGAGTGAATCAGCAGTTGGAACGGTTGAGGGCACAGCGGGATTCCGTGTATATGGACGTGGTGGATCGTGCGATGAAAAAAGGACGTTTGGAGGAAGTGCTGGTGAAGGCAAATATGTCATTAGCTTTAAAGAGTAGGATCGTACAGAATTTGAAAAATGAAGGAAAGATTTCCAGCCGATTAGTGGAAGAGTTGGATTTGTACACGAAAATGTATACGCCGGATTACGTGTATTATTTTTATTATTACCCGTATGTGTGGCAGGAGCAGATGAATTCATTGTGTCCGGATGGAGAGAAAAGAACACGATTAATGAACGAGGTGTATCGTGTTATGAAACAGGAGTTTTATAACACGTTATGTAATCGCTTGGGAGAGGGGATGGCACGGGAAAAGTTAATCGATCATGTGAAGAGTGTGTCTGATTTTGACTATTGTATCGGGGTACATATGGAGCTGGATGAGCAAACAAAACGGGACACGGCATTAAATAAATTTGTTGAGCGCATAGTGAGAATGTATATGACGAGATCGGGAAAGATAATGGGGAATTTTTCTTCGAAGACCTCGGAGGGAAATATCGTGTTGAGTGTTAGTGGGACGGATAATACGGATCAGGTGATCAAAACGTTAGAAAGTGTGTTAGGGAAGTAGAAATAACGGAGTGCCACTTTGGCACTCCGTTATTTATTCCACGTACAGCACCAATCCCTTCAAATATTCCCCCTCCGGGTGATAGATACTGATCGGGTGATCGGCAGGCTGCGTGAGCTGGTGTAAAATTTTAACTTTCCTGCCCGTGTTGGCTGCCGCGGTGAAGACCGTTTGGCGGAAGAGGTCTTTTGTCATGACCTGCGAACAGGAGAAGGTGAAGATTAACCCACCGGGTTTTACAACCTCGATTCCCTTACGGTTCAGTTTTTTGTATCCTTGAATGGCATTGTCTAGCACGTTCTGGTGTTTGGCAAATGCGGGAGGATCAAGGATGATCAAGTCATATTTGTTGTGTGATTTATCAAGGAATTTGAAAGCGTCTTCCACGAATGCCTCATGACGAGTGTCGCCGGGGAAGTTTAGTTCCACATTTTGGTTGGTTAATTCGATAGCTCTGGCTGAGGCATCCACTGAATGCACGAGTTTTGCCCCACCTCGCATGGCGTAGAATGAGAACCCTCCCGTGTAACAGAACATGTTGAGAACATTTTTGTCGTGGGCGTATTGTTCTAATAAGCGTCGGTTTTCCCGTTGATCGACAAAGAATCCGGTCTTTTGACCTTCCAGCCAGTCCACATTGAATTTTAACCCGTTTTCGATGGCCGTGAAGTTGTCGGTGTGACCGTACAAGTAGTCATTCTTGGGGTTAAGTCCAGCCTTAAAAGGAAGGGTTCCTTCCGACTTGTCGTATATGGCAATGAGTTTATCCCCCATGACTTCCAACAGGGCTTTCGTGATCTCTTCCCGAACTTTATACATTCCCACGGAATGGAATTGCACGACGGCAACACCCGCATAATAGTCAATGACAAGTCCAGAAAGATCGTCACCTTCCCCATGAACGAGTCGGTAGACGTTGTTGTTCGGGTTGGTCGCCAAACCGATAGCCACACGTGTCAGATAGGCCTGTCGGATGCGTTCAACCCAGAAGTTATAGTCAATTTCCTCTTCCTTGAACGTGAGTACACGCACGGCGATACTCCCGATCTGGTAGTGGCCCGTGGCGAGATATTCGTCGTCACTGTTATACACTTGAACGACGTCACCTTCCTGTACGTCCCCCTTGATTTTGGCTATTGCTCCCGAGAAGACCCACGGGTGCAGTCTGTATAAAGATCTTTCTTTACCGGCTTTTAGAACTATTTTGCTCATAATTATTCGTGTCGCAATGCAACGTTACTGGTTACAGGTTGACAAGTTACAAGTTTGTCTGTGACTTGACGGGGCAAAAGTAGATAAAAAAGCGGTAAAAAAATACCGGGAACGCTATTTTGCTGTTTCCCGGTGTTAAAATCTTTTTGCTACACGTTCAAGAGTTCCTTTGCCTTGTCTAGAATGGCAGTATCATCTAAAACGACAAGTCCGCCGTCAGGGCCTTGTTCAACATGTATTCCTGCGCTTGATCCCCCGTTGTCATAATTGTCGGCTCCGAAGTAGTTACGTACGGTGTCTGTACTGATACCCAAGTCTTCTGCAATTCTCTGCATGCTTCCGTGGGGTAGCATGTCTTTGATTTTTCTCAGCTCGTTAAAAGTAATAGTATAAGTCATAACGTAGTAATTTTAGAGGTTTTATGTGCAATAAATTTAGAAATATATTTTGACAAAAGCAAATAGAATGTTTATCATTCTTATTTTTGTTATAAAAGTATTTCTATGTATTGTATTGATTGTTAGGTGTTTGATTTGGGTATTTAGATGCAATTTATTTTATAAATAAATTTATTTCGTGCAAGCCACTACTTTTTGTACCTTTGTAACCGTATAGTTTAAAAACGTAACACGTATGGGATTTCAGGATTTAAATGTAAGTAAGCAAATTTTGATGGCGTTGGAAGAGGCTGGTTTCGAGAACCCGACTCCTATTCAGGAAGAAGTATTTTCAGTCAGTCGCTCCGGGAGGGATTTGATCGGTATCGCCCAGACCGGTACGGGAAAGACGCTGGCTTACCTGATCCCGATGTTGATGAAATTGCATTATGCGCAAGGGCTGGTGCCGCGGGCGTTGGTGATTGTTCCCACGCGGGAATTGGTGGTGCAGGTGTGCGAGAGTGTTGAATTGTTGACGGAGTTCATGGACATTCGTTGCGTGGGTGTGTACGGGGGAACGAATATCCGGACACAACAAGATCGGGTGTTCGAAGGAGTGGACTTGCTCGTGGCTACACCGGGGCGTTTCATGGATATATATTATAATGGTATCATCCGTACGAAAATGATCAAGACTGTCGTGGTTGACGAGGCCGATCGGTTGATGGATCTGGGTTTCCTTCCGCAATTGAAAGGGATTTTCGAGGTGTTACCGGAGAAACATCAGACGATGTTGTTTTCCGCTACTTTTTCGGAGGCCGTGGAGAGTCTGTCGCGTGATTTCCTGAATGATCCAGTACGGGTGGAAGTAGCTCGTCAGGCAACTCCCGTGGCGAACGTGAAACAGTATCGTTATGATGTTCCGAATATTTCGACCAAGATCAATTTGTTGAAATTGTTGCTTACCGATAAGGAGAATTTCAAGAAAGTGATGATTTTTACCGAGACGAAGAAAAATGCGGATCGTATTGTGGAGCGTTTGGCCGATCACTGGAAAGGTGAGTTAAGTGTTATTCACTCGAATAAGGCCCAGAATACTCGTCTGAAAGCTTTGAGGGCGTTCAAGGAAGGGGAGACCCGTATCATGGTGGCCTCTGACGTGGCTGCCCGCGGTATTGACGTGCAGGATGTGAGTCACGTGATCAATTTTGATATACCTTCTCTTGCGGAAGAGTACGTGCATCGAATCGGACGTACGGCTCGTGCGGGAAAAGAAGGAGCCGCGATCAGTTTCGTGTCGGAAGTCGAGGAAGATCGTTTTATGGATATTGAACGTTTGATTAACCAGGAAGTTGAAATACTTGATTTACCTGAAAAGTTGGAAATTTCTCAGTTGCTGCTGGAAGAGGAACAGGTGCAGACCAATAATATTGTTTATCAACGAGGAAAACCGCAAGGAGGCGGGGCTTTCCACGCTAAGAAGGCAAAAAATACATATACTGCCGAGGATAACCGGAGAAACGTGATGAAGAAACGAATGGCAAAGAAAAAGAAGAAGTAATAAAAAAAGATCAAGAATTCCTTGGTCTTTTTTTTTATTTTTCCCAAATTTGCTACGATGAAAGATAAAAGCGTCATATTAGTCAGTAAACTTTTCTTGAATATTAAGAAGCGCGACACCTTTGTTTGTTAAAGGTGGCAGTCTTTCGTACCCCCCCATTTATATGCTTATGTTATTAATGACCTTCCGGTCATTTCTTGAGAATTATATTACAATTAATTTATATCATTAACTATTTAAAGTTTAAAGATTATGGAATTACCTTTTGCAGAATCGTGGAAGATTAAAATGGTAGAACCCATTCGTAAAAGTACTCGCGAAGAGAGAGAACAATGGATTAAAGAGGCACACTATAACGTGTTCCAATTACGTGCAGAACACGTGTATATTGACTTGTTGACCGACTCGGGAACCGGTTCTATGACAGACCGCCAATGGGCCGGAATGATGCTGGGTGATGAAAGTTATGCCGGAGCATCTTCTTTCTTTAACCTGAAAAACATGATTACCCGTTTGACCGGATTCGATTACGTGATCCCGACTCACCAAGGACGTGCTGCCGAGAATGTACTTTTTTCTTATCTTGTAAAAGAGGGTGATATTGTACCGGGTAACTCTCATTTTGACACGACGAAAGGTCACATCGAAGGTCGTAAGGCTATCGCTTGGGATGTGACGATCGACGAGGCAAAAGATACCCAGTTGGAAGTTCCTTTTAAAGGAAATCTTGACCCGAAGAAATTGGAAAAAGTATTGGCAGAACATGCTGATAAGATTCCGTTTATCATTGTAACTATAACGAATAACACGGCTGGTGGACAACCTGTTTCGATGAAGAATATCAAGGAAGTTCGTGCTATTGCGGATAAATATGGCAAACGTGTATTGTTCGATTCTGCTCGTTTCGCTGAGAATGCTTATTTCATTAAAACTCGTGAGGAAGGTTATCAGAACAAGACGATTAAAGAGATCGTGAAAGAAATGTTCGATAACGCAGATGGTATGACCATGAGTGCGAAGAAAGATGCAATCGTGAATATGGGTGGATTCATCGCAACTCGTCATCAAGACTGGTTTGAGGGAGCTAAAGGTTTCTGCGTACAATACGAAGGTTACTTGACATACGGAGGTATGAATGGTCGTGATATGAATGCTTTAGCTATCGGTTTGGATGAAAATACCGAATTTGATAACTTGGAAACTCGTATCAAACAAGTTGAGTATTTGGCAAAACGTTTGGATGAATTTGGAATTCCTTACCAACGTCCTGCAGGTGGTCATGCATTGTTTGTTGATGCACCGAAAGTGTTGACTCATGTTCCGAAAGAAGAGTTCCCGGCTCAAACGTTGACCGTTGAATTATACTTGGAGGCTGGTATTCGCGGTTGCGAGATCGGTTATATTTTGGCTGACCGTGATCCGGTGACTCGTGAGAATCGTTTCGGTGGTTTGGATCTTCTTCGTTTGGCTATTCCGAGAAGAGTGTACACAAACAACCATATGGACGTGATTGCCGTTGCATTGAAGAATGTATTTGATCGTCGTGAGCAGATTACTCGTGGTTTCCAAATTACTTGGGAAGCACCGTTAATGCGTCACTTCACTGTTCAGTTGGAGCGTGCTAAATAAAAAGAAAAGGGGCTTTCGCCCCTTTTTGTTTGTAAACTATTTCTTCAAGCTAGTTAGAGCTGCATCATAGTTCGGTTCGTGAGTGATTTCCGGAACGAGTTCTTCGTAAATAATCTTTCCGTTTTCATCAATAACGACAACGGAACGAGCTAATAATCCGGCTAAAGGTCCATCTATCATTTCTACTCCATATTTGTCACCGAAAGCATGATCTCTAAATGCAGAAAGAGGAATTACTTTGTCAATTCCTTCTGTGGTACAAAAACGAGCGTGTGCAAAAGGAAGATCTTTAGAGATTGCCAATACAATCGTATTATCCATTTCAGCCGCAAGTTTATTGAACGTGCGTACGGATGTTGCGCATACGCTGGTGTCAAGACTGGGGAAAATATTTAGAACAATGCGTTTACCTTTTTCGCTTGCCAAGGTTAATTCAGATAAATCCGTTTTTACTAATGAAAAATCGGGAGCGACTGAACCAACTGAAGGTAGATTACCTTTTGTATTTATACTATTACCTGCTAATGTTATTTTTGCCATAGTGTTTCAAATTTTAATGTTTGACTTATTATCGTTTTTCAAATATATAATTTTAATCTTGTTTCGCAAAAAGAAAATTCATAGCTTGTTTTACGAGAGTTTAAGAATAAAGTTTTACGAAAGCGAATGAAATTTTGTCTTTGTTAAGTGTATAACGGGTAATGATGCGCTAGGAGTTCATTTTAATCTAAAAAAATATGTGCGAATATTTGTATTTATACGAGAAAGCGCTATCTTTGCACCGTCAAAATTGAATGACACTCGGTTCGGTAGCTCAGCTGGATAGAGCAACGGCCTTCTAAGCCGTAGGTCTTGGGTTCGAATCCCAACCGGATCACAACTCATTTTTACAACCCGCTAAAACATAACAAGTTATAGCGGGTTTATTTTTGTTATGGCTCAATATTTATTCCAAAATGCTAGTATTTTTGTTTAACACACCTTCTATAATCCCGTCACCACCAACTCTGACATCAAGAATATCAGTATCCGTTTTTAGCTCAACAATGATTCTGGAAACACTGGAAAGATTATGTCCTTGTTCAAAGATATATCTTTGTGGTCTTATTCCAAGATTGTGAAGATAACAGGTCAGAGCGCAATTGGAGGTTCCTGTTGCGGCCTCTTCGTTAATACTGTAAAGTGGGACGAAATTCCGGCAAACAGCAGTGGGTGCATTGTCTATATCAGATTCCGTGAGCGCGAAACAGTGAATACTAATACATTTCATTTCTTTGCTCAAAATAGATATTTCTTTGAAATTAGGAACCATTACCCCGATTTTGCGAATATTGCTGTTAATGCAGCAAAAAGGGCCGATAATAATGTGTAATATTTCGACATAAGTCAATGATCATTTGTTGGTTACAAAATTACGGATTTTAGCGGATAACTTTATTATTATTGTTTTTTTGAGGCAAAATTAGGAGGGAATATTGTAGAAATTTTGAAGATGGAGAGATATTTAAGGCAAATGAGGTGTGTTAAATATTCTTTATAGTGTCACATATTCAAATGTATGTTTATATATTTGTGTATTCAAAAAATGAGAATATGGAAACAGAATGCTTTACATGGGAAGAATTGGAAAAGTTGGCTTACGTGTTGAAAGCGGTGGCACACCCGAATCGGTTAAAAATTATATGTTTACTCTCGAAAAACGGTGAGATGAGCGTGTCGGATATATGTGACCGGATGGGATGTAGTCAGGCGTTGATTTCGCATCACCTGACAGATATGCAGGCGAAGGGAATCCTATTGATTCGGCGGGAGGGGCGTAATGCTTTTTATAGTATGGCGAGTGATCATGTCACGGAGGCCATGCGGTGCATGATGAAATGCACGAAGTAAGTCCGTGAACTTTACGGGAGAACGGACGTTATAAGTAGTATAAATTAAAACGTGATATTATGGATAAATTCAATGAGTTGATTAATGGAGAAAAGCCGGTATTGGTGGACTTTTTTGCCACGTGGTGCGGGCCGTGTAAGATGATGCATCCGATTTTGGAGAATGTGAAAAAGAGGCTAGGTGACAAGGTAATCATCTTGAAGATAGACGTGGATGTGCCGGCTAACCGACAACCGGTGTATTTGTATCATATCCAGTCCGTGCCTACGTTGATGTTGTTTAAACAGGGAAAGGTGTTGTGGAATAATAGCGGGGTGGTTCAAGCATCACAGTTACAGGAAATAATTGAAAAGTATATATAACCCTAAAATCTAAGCGTGTATGAAATATTTGATTGTTGGTGGTGTGGCGGGTGGTGCCTCGACGGCAGCTCGTTTGCGTAGGCTCGATGAAAGTGCTGAAATTATTATGTTCGAGAGAGGTAATTACATCTCTTATGCCAATTGCGGTTTACCTTATTATATTGGAGAGTTGATATACGAACGGGAGAAACTTTTCGTGCAAACACCGGAAAGTTTTGCCGCACGATTTAATATTGAGGCTCGGGTGCGTTCGGAAGTGGAGCGTGTAAACCCGGAAAAGAAAACAATCACGGTACATAATTTGGATTCGGGAGGACTTTATGAAGAGACGTATGATAAATTGATCTTGTCGCCGGGAGCGGCTCCGGTTCGTCCACCACTAGAGGGAATTGATTCGGAGGGAATTTTTACCTTGCGTAATGTGAATGATACGGATCGGGTGAAGGAGTATATCGAGGAGAATGACGTGAAACGGGCGTTGATCGTGGGGGCTGGGTTTATTGGTCTGGAGATGGCGGAGAACTTGCACGAGTATGGGATTCAAGTGTCGGTTGTGGAAATGGCTGATCAAGTGATGACTCCGGTGGATTACGAGATTGCGACCGTGGTACATCAACATTTCAAATCGAAAGGTGTTGGTTTGCATTTGCAAGAAGCGGTGACAGCGTTCCGCCCCGTGGAGGACGGTATTGATGTGGTTTTGAAAAGCGGGTTGGTGTTGCAGGTTGATATGGTATTACTTTCTATCGGGGTACGTCCGGATGTGAAACTGGCACGTGAGGCTGGATTAGAGATTGGGGAGACTGGGGGAATCAAGGTGAACGAGTTTTTACAGACTTCTCACTCGGATATTTATGCCGTGGGTGACGCAATCGAGTTCCCTAATCCGGTGAGTGGTCGTCCGTCTCTGGCGTTTTTAGCGGGACCGGCCAATAAACAGGGACGTATCTGTGCAGACAACGTGGTGAATGGTAATCATCAAAAATATAGAGGCTCTATTAGTACGGCCATTGCCAAGGTTTTCGACTTGACCGTGGGGGCAACCGGGTTGTCTGCAAAGATGTTGGATCGTTTGCAAATTCCTTATAAAGAGGCTATCGTGCATGGAGCATCTCATGCCGGGTATTATCCGGGTGCGATTATGATGGATATAAAGATTAATTTCTCGCCGGAAGATGGAAAGTTGCTGGGAGCACAAGCCGTGGGTATTGATGGGGTGGATAAACGATTGGAGATGATGTCAGCCGTAATTCGGAATGGTGGGACTATTTATGATCTGATGGAATTGGAACAAGCCTATGCGCCACCTTACTCGTCGGCGAAAGACCCGGTGAATATGGTCGGATTCGTGGCGGATAATATGCTGAGTGGAAAAGTGAAGATGATTAGTTGGCGAGAATTGAAAGATATGGACCGATCCAAAGTAATGTTGGTGGACGTACGTACGGCGGAGGAATTTGCCATGGGAAGTATCGAGGGAGCCGTGAATATTTCTTTGGATGGTTCACGGGGAGAATACCAAAAATTACCGAAAGATCGGACAATCGTGGTGTTCTGTGCAATCGGGTTGCGGGGGTATATTGCAGCCCGGGTATTGATGCAACACGGTTATGATGTGGTGAACCTGAATGGAGGGTATCGGACATATTCAACCGCGATGGCGGAACAATGTAACCCGATAAAATATTCGGAGCCGGAACCTAAAAAGCCGGTGGAACTAAAAGCTCCGGAGAAAGTAGTGGAGAAGAAATCCTTTGCGATAGATGCTTGTGGCTTACAATGTCCGGGACCCGTGATGAAGTTGAAAGGTGGGATGGAGCAATTGAAGGCTGGGGAACGTTTGGAGATTAAAGTGACCGACCAGGGATTTTCCCGGGATGTGGCATCGTGGGCAAAGATGACGGGAAACCGGTTGGTGGATGTGAAGGAAGAAAAAGGTATAATTACGGCTGTGTTGGAGAAAGGGGCAGGAGTTTGTCCCGTGGTGAAGGAAGGAGCGGGGAACAACAAGACGCTGATCGTGTTCAGCGATGATCTGGATAAGGCCTTGGCGTCGTTTGTTATTGCGAATGGGGCGGCATCGACGGGACGGAAGGTAACGATGTTTTTCACCTTCTGGGGGTTGAACGTGATCCGGAAAGAGCGTGCCGATGCAGTGAAGAAAGACACGATGGGCAAGATGTTCGGAATGATGATGCCTGCCGGAAGTCGTAAGTTGTCTTTGTCGAAGATGAATATGATGGGGATGGGAACCCGGATGATGCGAAAGGTGATGCGTAATAAGCAGATCGATTCGCTGGAGAGTTTGATTGAACAGGCCCGGAACAATGGGGTTGAGTTTATAGCCTGCCAGATGTCCATGGATGTGATGGGAATTGCGAAAGAGGAGTTGATTGACGGGGTAAATGTTGGTGGTGTGGCGACTTACTTGGAGCGGGCGGAGGATGCAAACGTGAATCTGTTTGTTTGATTGAAGGTTTTTCAAACAACTCCCCCCACTAACTCCCCCTGTGTAAGGGGGAGTTGGGGGGGAGTCTGTTAAAAATAGACTTTGGGGACAGCCCCCTTTATTTATACTTAATCTACCATACCCTGCCGGATTTACGCCACCCTTTTTTATAGTAATTCTCGCTTAGGTGGTTGACCATGACACCTTTTGATGTGCTGGCATGAGCGAAGTAACCGTTTTTGAGGTAGATACCCATGTGGTTGAGGGTTCTTTTCTTCCGCTTGGAGAAGTTGAAAAAGACAAGATCACCCGGTTTCAAACGGCGTTTCCCGATGCGCTGGCAGTCTTTATTATAGATATTAACAACCGTGCGTTGTAGGGATTTATGGTAAACATTTTTATACACGGCTCCCGCGAAACCCGAACAATCGGCCCCTGTGCGGGTGGTTCCACCATACCGGTAGGGAGTTCCCAGCCATCGACTGACCTCTTCCAGTAGGGGTAGATCGTCTTTTCGGTTCACCGTGAAACCCAGCTTGCGGGATAGCTGTGCGGTTTTACTTTTCTGGATGGCGAGTTGTTTGGATGAGGTACAGGACGAAAAAGCGAGGACCAGCAAAAGAATCCCGATATATAGCGTGTTAAATTTAAATGTTCTATTCATATTCAATTAGTTACCAATAATGTCAACAAAGATAGGGAATTCGGGAGAAGGGTTTGTCTTTTTTTGTTATTTTTGCTTTTGGATTCGTGTTAAAAAAAGTCCGAAAAACTTGAAACTTGTTATTAGATAAAAACGTAAACCAAGGAATGAATTATTTAGTACATATATTTCTCTCGGGAGATGATCGGAGAGTTCAGATCGGAAATTTTGTCGGGGATGCTGTTAAGGGACGGGCTTACGAGAATTATCCGTTGGGTTTTCGGGAGGGTATTCTGTTACACCGGGAGATTGATGATTATACGGATCATCATCCCGTGGTTCGGGAGGTGGTAGATATGTTGCGAGGTGGTTTCGGGCGTTACTCGGGCGTTTTGACGGATATTTATTTTGATCATTTATTAGCAAGGAGTTTTCAGAGTTATTCCGGGCAGTCGTTGAGGTGGTTCGCTTTTGGGTTTTATAGGGCATTAGTTTTGAATTATCGTCATTTACCGGAACGGTTTAAGGGGTTCCTTTGGCATTTTATCCTGACGAATCGATTGGTGCGTTATGCGTCCCTTTCTGGGATTGAGCGTTCACTGGAAATTATGGTGGAATATAAAAATTTAGGAGTTGACCCGGAGGCGGCCATCGTCTTTTTCGAGAGAAATCAAGATCGGTTACAGGAGTTGTTCGATCGTTTCCTGCCGGATGTTCAAGAGAAATGTCGTATGATGTTGGAGACGAATATAAATTGTTAATTATTATATAAATTTAGGCGTATGAAAGAATTATTTACAAGTACTTCTAATGTGTCATTAGATGTGTTTTTGGCCAAAATGATCGATTTGGGAATTTCGGTTGGCTCTAAAATTTTGTTGGCTATCGTGGTGTTCCTTGTGGGACGCTGGATTGTCCGGCGATTGAACAAGTTGTTGGCGAAGATATTGGAAAAACGTCATGTGGAGGCTTCTCTATCTACGTTCGTAAAGAGTTTGGTGAATATCACGTTAACGTTGTTGTTGATCATCGTGGTAATCGGGGTGTTGGGTATCGAAACGAGCTCGTTTATAGCCTTGTTTGCATCTGCCGGTGTTGCCATTGGTATGGCATTGAGCGGTACTTTACAGAATTTTGCCGGTGGGGTGATGATTTTGTTGTTTAAGCCGTTTAAGGTTGGAGATACGATCGAGGCTCAGGGGCAGAGTGGTACAGTGAGAGAGATTCAGATATTTAATACGATTTTGGCGACTCCCGATAATAAGATTATCATTATCCCGAATGGCGGTTTGTCAACGGGGTTGATGAAAAACTATTCACGGGAGGCTACTCGCCGGGTGGATTGGGAGTTTGGAATTGCTTACGGGGATGATTACACGAAGGCGAAGGCTGTGATTGCCCGTTTGCTGGATGCGGATGGGCGTGTGTTGAAGGACCCGGCTTATTTTATTGCCTTGACTTCTTTGGGGGAGAGTTCAGTGAATATCGTGGTTCGTGCTTGGGTGAACGCCGGGGATTACTGGGGTGTTTATTTTGATATGAACGAGAAGGTGTACAAGACGTTCGCCGAGGAGAATCTGAATATCCCGTTCCCACAGTTGGATGTACATTTGCACGGGAAGACAGAATAGGATTCTGTCGTTACAAGTTAACGGGTTATGGGTTACAAATTATTTAAATAGAAGTGGTAGCTATTGAAAGATAGTTACCACTTTTTTGTATTGTTCGACAACTTTGATTCTTTGTAGAAAAAGAGTTAGCTTTGCGGGGGTTGGGAAGGAGGGGGAAAGGAACTTGTAACTCGCCGGAGGCGAACACTAAAATTGAAATTGTTATGTTACTTCTTTGGTTGGATTTGAATTCTTCGTATGCTCATTCTTCATTGGCTCTTCCGGCTATTCATGCCCAAGTGGAAGGAAAGGAGGGGAATATGGAATGGAGAAAGGTTTCAGCGACGATCAATTCAAATGTGGGGAGTGTGGTGGCCGAGATCGTGGCGGCCCGGCCTGATGTGGTGGCGGCCACGGCATGGTTGTTCACGCATGAGGTGTTGTTGAAGATCACGGCTCGGGTGAAGGCGTTGTTACCGGAATGTACCATTATATTCGGGGGACCGGAGATGCTGGGGGATAATGAGGAATATTTGCGTCGGAATCGGCACGTGGCTTGCGTGTTTCGAGGAGAGGGTGAGCTGGGATTTCATGAGTGGCTGGGGGTGTACGATTGTCCTTCCCGGTGGAATGAGGTTGTGGGGCTGTGTTGGTTGGATGCGGAGGGTGTGTATCATGATGGGGGATTGGCGAGGGTGATGGAGTTCGATCAATTGATGATTCCGGAACACAGTCGTTTTTTCGATTGGACAAAGCCATTCGTGCAGTTGGAAACGACAAGGGGATGTTTTAATACCTGTGCTTTTTGCGTGAGTGGAGCGGAGAAACCCGTGCGGGTGTTGTCCGTGGAGCGTATTCGGGAACGCCTGACTGTTATTCGGGATCATGGTATTCGGGATATTCGGTTGTTGGATCGTACTTTTAACGGATCTTCCCGGAGGGCGATCAGTTTGCTGGAGTTATTCAGGGAGTTTGCTCCGGGGATGCGTTTTCATTTGGAGATTCATCCGGCGTTGCTTTCCGATGAGGTGAAGGAGTTGTTGCGGGAGTTGCCTGCCGGGTTGTTGCATCTGGAGGCGGGGATTCAGAGTTTACGGGAGAATGTGTTACAGGCTTGTCGGCGAATCGGTGATTTGCAGGCGGCTTTGGATGGGCTGCGTTATTTGGCGTCATTACCTAATTTGGTGGTACACGCAGATTTGATCGCTGGGTTACCATTGTATTCTTTGGAACAGATGATCGAGGATGTGCGAGTACTGGCCGGTTTCGGAACGGGAGAGATCCAGTTGGAGTTGTTGAAATTATTACCCGGAACAGCGATGCGTGCAGAGGCAGAGGCTTTGGGAATTGTCTATTCCCCGGACGTGCCGTACGAAGTGTTGCAGACGAAAGCGATGTCGGTGGAGGATTTGCGTCAAGCCCGGTTGTTGTCTCGTTTGATTGATGGTTTTTATAATGCTTTGGCATGGCAGGAGGTGACTCGTAAGTTGATCGGGCATGATGAATGTTTTCTGTCGGATTTTTTACGCTGGATGGAGGAACGGGAATTGTTGGAGCAACCGCTTAGTTTGGAACGACGGGGAGCGTTGTTGTACGAATTTTGCGAGGAACGGTACCCGATGTTTCTGACTGATATTTCTGTAGCTTGGGTTGTTGCGGGGATTCCTTTTGCTAAGGAACCTAGTAAGCGACTGAAACCGTGGAGTAAAGAGGTCCCGAGGGATGTGGAGAACGTGATGGGGGAATACGAGAATGTGATGCGGGTGTATCATTTACTGGGGGAAAAGGAGGAATTCTGGTTTGGTTTCGATCGGGGAAAGTCAGCATCAAGACCATTGTATGTGGGAAAAAAATAATTACATTTTTAATTATTTACCCAGTTGTTAATCATTTTGCGGCCCTGGCGGGTGATGATGGATTCGGGGTGATATTGGACACCTCGGATGGGGAGAGTTGTGTGGTAGAAGGACATGATGTGACCTTCTTCGTCGAGGGCGCTGATACGGAGGCATGGGGGGAGCGTGTGAGGGTTCACTATCCATGAATGGTAACGTCCTACTTGCACGGGATAGGTGAGGTCATGGTAGAGAATGTCGGTGGGGTCGACGATTGTGAGGGGACTTTCGTGGCCGTGCTTGGGGTGGGGCAGTTGTTGTAAGCTGGCACCGAAGGATTCGGCGATGGCTTGGTGGCCGAGGCATACACCGAGGATGTCGTGAGTGGTTTTACAATGCTCGATGAGTGTGAGAAGCTCTCCGGCTTCGGCTGGAATTCCCGGTCCGGGGGATAACAGGATCTTGTCGTAGTTGCCGAGCGAGGAAAAGTCGATTTGGTCGTTATAAACGATGTCGAATTGGCAGTGTTCGTTTTCCCGGAGGATTTGGACGAGGTTATAGACGAACGAGTCATGATTATCAATGACAAGTATATTTTTTATTTTTGAATTCTCCATGCCGTGGTTTTCTTTGTGAGGTTGATGACTTGTTTTCTCCCGCGAAAGTAGGAATTCGGGGGAAAATAAACTACTTTTGGCTGTTGTGTTTTATCATATAAGTTGTGATTATGGCGAAGAGAAAGAATTGGTTTTCCCTGTTTTTCACGAATTATCTGGGAGTTTTGAATGATAATTTCCTGAAGACACTGGCGTGTTTTATTTGCATTGCTTGGGTGGGGAAGGAGAACGAGTCGATGGTGGTGACGCTGGCATCGGCAGCATTGGTGATACCGTATTTGCTGTTTTCCCCGTTGGCGGGACGATTGGCGAAGATATATAAAAAGCGAAAAATTGTTGTTTGGGCGAAGTTTGCCGAGATGCTGATCATGGTTGTGGCTGCGGCAGGATTCTTGATGCATTCGACCGTGTTGGTGTTGTCATCTATTTTGTTGATGGGGCTGCAGAGTGCGTTATTTTCTCCCTCGAAGTACGGGTTGATTCGTGATATCGGGGGAGAGGAAGGAATTTCCTATGGTTCGGGGGCTATGGAGATGTTCGCTTTCGTGGGTATCCTGACAGGGACGTTGATGGCGGCCTTTTTGTCGGAGAGTGTGACGATCCCGGTGCTGTGCGTGATCCTGTTCGGGGTGGCGTTGTTGGGTTGGTTGTCTAGTTTGACAATTCGGGCAAATGAGAGTGAACCGATGAAGGAGAGTCACGAGACATTAAATCCTGTGAAGTTCGTGAAGGACATGTTTGTGCGGGCGTTAGCATTCAAAGGATTGAATTGGGTGGTTGTGGGACTGGCTACATTTTGGTTTATCGGTTCGATGATCCAGATGGTGCTTATCGTATATTGTCGTTCTGATTTGGGAATGAGCGATTCGAAGACGGGTATCGTGATGTCATTAGCAGCCGTGGGGATTGGGGCCGGATGTTATCTTGCCGGGGTGCTATCTCGTCGGGATGTGGAGTTGGGATTGGTACCTTATGGTGGAATTACGACGGGGGTGACCTTGTTGGCAATATTCCTTTTTGACGCTCATGGGGTAACGTTCGCTATTCTCGTATTTTTGGCAGCCTTCTTCAGCGGAATGTTTAAGGTTCCGTTGGATGCTTGGATTCAGGCGAACGTGAAGGGGCGAGAATTAGGAGATATGCTGGCTTATTCGAATTTGATCACTTTTTTGTTTATGTTGATGGCATCGGGGTGTTTTGGTGGGATGACGATGCTTTTTGATACAAAATATGTGTTTATTTTTCTTGCCGTCTTGACGTTTACGATCACGGTTGTTTTGTTCTTGTGCGTGGAGGAAGTGAGGATGAGGTTTAAGAAGTTTAGATTAAAGAATTAGATATGGGTTATAAGAAGGTATTGGCGGCCTTTTACCGGGGTGTTCTGAGTTCCCGTTACCGGGTGCGCCTTGAAGGGACGGGGATATTGGCCGATAGGCGGGCGACTTTGTTTTTGCCTAATCATCAAGCATCGGTAGATCCGCAAATCGTTTGTTCCCAGTTGTTGCGTTACGTGGATGTGTCCCCGTTGGTAACAGAGGGGTATTTTAAAATTCCGGTGGTTGCGCAAGTGTTGCATTTGATGAATGCGGTGCGGGTGCCGGATTTGGAGAAGAGTCGTCGGGAGGTGAATATCGTGGCGGGGTTGAACCGGGTGGTGGTGGACGCTTTAGCATCGGGGCATAACGTGTTACTTTATCCGGCTGGACAGTTGACGAATAGCGGGTTGGAGCATGTGGGTAATAAGCAGGGAGCTTGGCAGGTGTGTAATCAGTTGCCGGGAGATGCTCGTGTCGTGGGTATGCGTATCCGGGGATTGTGGGGGAGTATGTGGTCAAGGGCTAGGACGGGACGTTCACCAAATTTTGCATGGACTTATTTGAAAGGAATTTTTTACGTTCTGGCAAACTTGTTATTTTTCGTGCCTAAACGTGATGTAACAATTATTTTTGAAGATATTACGGACGATGCGGTGCATTATGCTGCGGAGGGGCGCCAGCCGTTTAATCGTTTTTTGGAGAGTTTTTATAATGCTCCGGGTGAGGAGCAACCTTTATTTTTGAAACATTTCTTTTACGTGAGGGGACGACAACACGGTTCGTCATCGGAATTATGAATATGATTGCAGCTAATGAGGTACGGGTATGCATGAATGAGGCGGGAGCCCGGCGGCAACCGTTTTTGTTTGGTGTTGATTTCGAGTTGTCGGAAGGTTTTTTCGTGTTGGATCCGTTGGGGCAGCAAGAGATTCTTTTTGAAGTTGGAGGAGTCTCGAATTCTCCGATGGGGGAGGGAATATCGGGGGTGTTGTCAGAGAAAATGTTTTCTATGAATCCGATGGCATATGAGGTTTACCGGGAGAAGTTTGCCGTGGTGCGGGAGGGGTTAGCCTGTGGTGATTCTTTCTTGTTGAACTTGACCGTGGCAACAGGATTGGATACAAACTGGACGTTGGAAGAGATTTTTCATCGGGCTCAGTCACCCTATCGCTTACTGGTTCCGGGACGTTTTGTCTGTTTCTCTCCGGAGATTTTTGTACGGATGGACGAGGGGATGATTTCTTCTTATCCGATGAAAGGAACGATTGATGCCTCTGTGCCTGATGCGGAACGGGTGATCTTGGAGGATTATAAGGAGCGTTCGGAGCATAATACGATAGTGGATTTAATCCGGAATGATCTTAATCGAGTGGCAGAACGGGTGGATGTGAAGCGTTTTCGATACATAGACCGTTTACGGGTGAGTCGGGGTGAGATTCTTCAAGTGAGTTCGGAGGTGACGGGGCGGTTGACGGGGGATTATTATTCCCGTTTGGGGGAGATTGTTTTCGGGATGTTGCCTGCTGGGTCTATTTCTGGGGCACCTAAACCTTCGACGTTACGTATTATTACCCAGGCCGAGCGTGAGCGGAGAGGATTTTACACGGGTGTTTTTGGGTATTTTGATGGGAAAAAGTTGGACTCGGCAGTAATGATTCGCTATATAGAGGTGCGTGATGGGTGGTATTATTTTCGTAGTGGTGGGGGAATTACAATTAATAGTGATTGCCGGACGGAGTACGAGGAGGTGTTGGCAAAGGTATATCTACCGTTTGGGAACGAGAGAAGTAAATAATTTTAACGGATTCGGTATGGAGAGGTTTGTCGAGACAATCAAGGTGTTGGATGGGCAGTTCTGTAATTTGGAGGCCCATGAACGGAGGGCAAGGAGGACGGTTGAGGCTATTTGGGGAAAATCCCTTGCGTGGGAGGTTGGAAAAATGATTATTCCGGTTGAGATGTGTTCCGGATTGGTGAAGTGTCGGGTGGTGTATGATTGGGAGGTTCGTGAAGTAAGTTTTCAGCCTTATGCGATGAGACAAATTAAAAGTTTGCGGCTGGTGGATGGTGATAAGGTTGACTATCGTTATAAGTCGACGGATCGGTCGATGTTTATTCGTTTGATGGAACAGCGTGGGGAGTGTAATGATGTTTTGATCGTGCGTGATGGATGGGTGACGGATACTTCTTTTACGAACGTGGTCTTCGAGGATGTGGTGGGTGGTCTTTACACGCCGGATACTTATCTGCTTGAAGGGACTCGGCGACAGAGTTTATTAGATGCGGGGAAGATTCAGGCGTGTCCAATTCGGGTGGAGGATATTGGGCATTTTCAGAGGGTGTTGCTCGTGAACGCAATGATTGGATTGGAAGATGAAATTAGTGTTCCTGTGGTAAATATCATGAAGTAGAAATTTTAGTGATTCTGACCTCTGTTTACCCTGGTTTACGGTAAAATTTTTTAGGATAACACTCGGTGTTTTCCCGTTGCATATTCGATGTTCTTAGGGATTAAAGACGTATCACTTTCGAATCAAAGACGTATCAAAGACGTTCACGAGTGTCTTTGATGGGGGATTGTCGTGTGATTATTGGAGGGGGGTCTGAAGAGTTAATCTTTTCTTCATTTGATAATGGATGGTGGTTTGCCGAATACAAATGTATGTGAAATATATGTATTTGGTTTTTAGAGTGTTGTTTGTGTTGTGATAAAAAAGTGGGGGAAAGTGGTTTAAAGTGGGAAATAATTTTATAACTTTACATCACAAATTAGGGAAGTAATATGTTGTCATTTATTGGAGATTATACATGCAAGTTGGATAGCAAGGGACGAGCTGTTGTGCCGGTTGTTTTCCGAAAGGAAATGCAGGCGGCGGGAGAGGTGTCTTTTGTGATGCGGCGGAATATTTTCGATGAATGTATTGACGTTTACCCGAAGGATGAATGGTTGAAATTGATTGCGGGCTTGAGAGAGAAGTTGAGCCAGTTTAACCGGGAACAGGTGCGTTTTTTTCGAGAGTTTTTCCGAGGGGCGCAGGAGGTGGAGCTGGATGGGAACGGGCGCGTGTTGATCCCGCGCAAGATGCTGGATAGCATCGGTATCGAGGGGGATGAGATCGTGATGGTAGGACAGGATTCAAAAATCGAGATTTGGGGTAAAATAAAGTATGAAGAAAGTACGATGAATACGGATGAATTTGTACTTTTGACGTCGCAAATCGGTTTGTAGGGATGATGGATTAATGCCTATCGACGAGATGTTTATGTTTTTATTTTTTAACTTTAAATTTGTGTAGCCATGTATCACGTGCCGGTATTGTTGGAAGAGTCCGTTTCTGGGTTGAATATTGATCCGGATGGGGTGTATCTTGATTTGACTTTCGGGGGCGGTGGTCATTCGAGAGAGATTCTAAAGCGATTGAAGGATGGTTGCCTGATCGGTTTCGATCAGGATTCCGATGCGCTGGCTAACGTGCCGGATGATAGTCGGTTTATTTTTGTGAATCATAATTTTAGGTATCTGCGGAATTTCTTGCGCTACTGCGGGTACGACGAGGCGGACGGGATTCTGGCCGATTTGGGTGTGTCGTCGCACGAGTTTGACGAGGCGGGACGGGGCTTCTCCTTCCGGTTTGATGCGGAATTGGATATGCGGATGAACCAGCGGAGTCGGCTGAAGGCTACGGATATTTTGAATACATATAGCGAGGAGAATTTGATTCGAATTTTTCGGAACTACGGGGAGGTGGATAACGTGAGACGGTTGGTTGATTTGATAGTGAATGCCCGGACGGGGAAGATGATTACTCGCTCGGAAGAGTTTTTGCAGGTGATCGCACCCTGCGTGCCGAAACAAAAGGAGAAGAAGTATTTGGCACAGGTGTATCAGGCTTTGCGTATTGAGGTAAACGGGGAGTTGGAGGCGCTGGAGGATATGTTGAAGGAGGCGGAACGGGCGTTGCGTCCTGGTGGTCGGTTGGTGGTGATTACTTACCACTCGCTGGAGGATCGGATCGTGAAGAACTTTTTGAAGAGCGGTAATTTCGAGGGGAAGGTTGAAAAGGATTTTTATGGTCACGTGAAACGGAATTTCGAGCTGGTGAACCGGAAGGTGATCGTGCCGTCGGAGGAAGAGATCGAGAGAAACCCGAGAGCGAGAAGTGCGAAATTGCGGATAGCGGAAAAACGGGAATGATTTTGGATTTATGATCGGGTGATTGTTGATTTTAGCTTGTATTTATTTAACTCTGAATTTTAAATTAATTAAATGATGTGGTTTAAGAAGGTAAAGGATTTCGTGCCACCGTTGCAGGAACAGAAGGAGGTGCTGGGGGATTCAATGAAGGAGTTGCTGGACGGGCGTTTGTTGGCAGACACGGTGTTGCGTAAGAACATCGGGTTTATTCTTTTCCTGACTTTTCTGGGAATCGTTTATATCGCTAATGGGTATGCGACGGAGAAGTTGTACATGAAGAAGGTGAACATGGAGAAGGAGTTGAGCGAGTTGCGTTTCGAATCGATCACGACAGCCTCGGAGTTGATGCGGATCAGCGTTCCCTCGGAGGTGGAGAAACGAATTCAGGAGGCGGGGTTGGATTTTGTGCAAAGTAAGGAACCACCAACCAAAATCAATAGGTAATTTTGGCTGGTAAAAGGTGAAAACTAAAAGATAAAAGTGAATACTATATATAAATAACAGGTTAGGGACTAAATGATTTTACGATGAGGGATGAACTTTTAGTTTTTAGCTTTTAATTTTTAACTATAATATGGCAGCATCTATAAAACACGAATTGGCCGGGCGGTTAGGACTTGTGTACCTGATTGTGATGGTGATTGCTGCCTTTATCGTGGTAAAAGCCCTGCACGTGCAAATATGGGAAGGGGATAAGTGGAGAAAGATGGGACGTTCGGTATCATTTAAAGATTTTGAAGTGGCACCGAACCGAGGGAATATATATGCGGATGACGGGCGTATTCTGGCGAGTTCGGTTCCTTATTATTCGCTGAGGCTTGATTGTAAGGCAATTCCGGACACGCTGTTTCGGAAGAAGGTGGATAGTTTGTCGATGATGTTGTCCCGCTTTTTCAAGGATGCCCCGGCGGCGGAGTACCGGAAGAAGTTGTGGCAGGGAAAGTTCGGGGCAAAGCCGAATCGTTATTTGCTTGTGAACAAGAAGAAAATTTCTTACACCGACTTACTGGAGGTTAAGAAATTTCCTATTTTTCGGGAAAGGGGTACGAAGAGTGGTCTGATTTTGGAACGGGAAAACGTGCGTTTGCAGCCGCATAGGGACTTGGCCTACCGGACGATCGGTTATTTGAACGAGGCAAAGGATGGTAGTTTTGAGGGACGCGTGGGGATTGAAGGGGCTTTCGAGAAACAATTGCGGGGGGAGCCGGGACGGAGTATCAGGCAGATGATGTCGGGACGTTGGGTTTCGGTGACGGTAGACGATCCGGTGGACGGGAATGACGTGGTGACGACGATTAACGTGGAGTGTCAAGATATTGTGCAAGGGGCTTTGACCCGGCAGTTGGAGCATTACAAGGCTAGTGCGGGGACGGCTATCTTGATGGACGTGAAGACGGGAGATATAAAGGCTATCGCAAACGTGTCGAAGACGGCGACAGGGTACCGGGAGGTGTTGAATAACGCTATTGGGGATGCTGCGGAGCCGGGGTCGGTGATCAAGGCGGCGACGATGGTGGCTTTGTTGGAAGACGGGTATGTTCATCCGGAGGACACCATTGACTTGGGAGATGGTGTTTACACACATAACAAGGTGACGTTAAAAGAGTCGAAGCATCCGATTGGTAAGGTGACGGTGCAGGGAATTTTCGAGCGTTCGTTGAATGGTATCACGGAATTAGTATATGAGCATTACAGGCAACAGCCAGAGAAGTTCGTGAATCGGTGGTATGCGATGGGTTTGAATAAAAAGGTGGGGATCGAGCTGGCGGGTGAAGCAGAACCTTATATTAAATATCCGGGGGATAAGACGTGGAGCGGTACCACGTTGCGTTGGATGAGTTTCGGGTACGAGTTGAAGATTACGCCTTTGCAAGTGTTGGCTTTTTATAACGCATTGGCGAATGATGGGAAACGGATGAAACCGCGTATCGTGAAGGAGATTCGTAACGGGAGTCGGGTGGTGGAGCGGTTCGAACCGGAAGTGGTGAGTAGTCATATTTGCAGTCGACAGACGGTGACTTATATGAAACAGATGATGGAAGGAGTGGTAGAGAACGGCTCGGCGAAGAATTTGAAGAACGCAGCCTGCAAGATTGCGGGAAAGACGGGAACGGCAAAGGTGGCCGCAGGGTCGAAAGGGTATAATTCCGAACCGAAGTACCGGGCCAGTTTCGTGGGGTATTTTCCGGCGGACAAGCCGATGTACTCGTGTATCGTGGTGGTGGATAACCCGTCGCGGTCGGTGGGGTATTATGGAAATGTGGTTTCGGGTAGTGTGTTCAAAGAGATTGCCGATAAGATTTACACTATGGCATCGTTAATGGGGGATAATAACGAGGACGAGGAGGAGAAGGACGAGACGTTGCCGATCAGCCAGAACGGATTGAAGAGTGATTTTCTGGAGATATATGACGAGCTGGGGATTAACGTGACGGAGGACGAGGTGGAGCATGCCGATTGGGTGATGACTTCGCGGGATAAGGAGGGAACGGAGTTCGTGCTGAAAGCCCGGAGCGTGGATATGACGCTGGTGCCGAACGTGAAGGGAATGGGGCTGAGGGATGCGCTGTACTTGTTGGAGAATAGCGGGCTGAAAGTCGGGGTGAGTGGGGTCGGTACGGTGAGTCAGCAATCGTTGACTCCGGGAGGGAAGGTGAGAAGGGGGAGTTATGTACATATTGAACTAAGATAAAAGCTAAAAACTAAAAGGTAAAAGTTGGTTTTGTAATATATTTTGAGATGAATTTAAAAGAGCTGTTAGCCGGGGTTGCCTGCGAGGTCGTGCAAGGGAGGCCGGATGTAGAGGTTAAGATGATACACTTCGATTCGAGAAAGGTCGGAGAGGGAGATTTGTTTATTGCCCAAAGGGGAGTGAATGCGGACGGACACGAGTATATCACAAAGGCCGTGGCGGCGGGAGCCGTGGCAGTTGTCTGTGAGGAGGTGCCGGGGGAGTTGAAAGAGGGGGTAGTTTACGTGAAGACGGGTAATTCTTCGGAGGCGCTGGGGGTGATGTCCTCTAATTTTTATGGGAACCCGTCACGTCGGATGAAGGTGGTCGGGGTGACCGGGACGAACGGGAAGACGACGACGGCGACATTGTTGTACGAGCTGGTGCGCTTGCTGGGAAGGAAAGCGGGACTTTTGTCAACGGTGTGTAATTATATTGGTGATGAGAGGGTTCACGCTACTCACACGACACCGGACGCAATGGAGATTAACGAGCTGATGAGCCGGATGGTGGAGGTCGGGTGTGAGTATTGTTTCATGGAGGTGAGTTCGCACGCTATTGACCAAAGACGGATTAGCGGGTTGGATTTTGATGGGGCGATTTTCTCGAATATCACGCACGATCATCTCGATTATCACAAGACTTTTAAAGCGTATATCGAGGCGAAGAAGGCGTTTTTTGACCACTTGCCGAAGAAGGCTTTTGCGTTGACGAACGGGGATGACAAGAACGGGATGGTGATGTTGCAGAACACGGTAGCCCGTAAATATACTTACTCCTGTAGGAGGATGGCAGATTTCAATTGTAAGACGTTGGAACGGCATCTGGACGGGACGTTATTGCTGCTGGACGGCAGCGAGGTGTGGACGAGGTTCGTGGGGGATTTTAATGCTTATAATTTGCTGGCGGTTTATGCGAGTGCACGATTGCTGGATTTCGGGAAAGAGGAATTGTTGCCCGTGATGAGTATGCTGGTGCCGGTGTCGGGACGTTTCGAGACCATTTTATCGAACGAGGGGGTGATGGCTATCGTGGATTACGCACACACGCCGGATGCGTTGGAGAATGTGTTGTCGACGATAGAGGGACTGAAGAAAGAGGGGCTGGTGATCACGGTGGTTGGTGCCGGGGGGGATCGGGACCGGACGAAACGGCCAGAAATGGCGGAGGTTGCCTGTCGGTTGAGTGATCGGGTGATCCTGACGTCCGATAATCCGCGAAGCGAGGAGCCTGCCGCGATTATCGAGGATATGCGTGCTGGGGTACCGGAAGAGGCGGCAAGCCGGGTGCTGGCGATCACCGATCGGAAGGAGGCCATTCGTGTGGCGTTGATGTTGGCAAAAAAGGGGGACATTGTGTTAGTGGCCGGGAAGGGACACGAGGATTATCAAGAGATAAAGGGTGTGAAACATCATTTTGATGATAAAGAGGTTATTAAGGAAATATTTAAGTTGTAGGTCATGTTTTATCATATCTTTGATTATTTAGAACAGTTTGATTTCCCGGGAGCCGGGATGTTTCAATATATCACGTTCCGGTCAGCCTGTGCGGTGATTTTGTCATTGTTGATTGCCACGGTAGTGGGAAAGCGTATTATCCGCATATTACAGAAACAACAGGTTGGGGAGGAAATCCGGGACTTGGGATTGGAAGGTCAGATGCAGAAGAAGGGAACACCGACGATGGGCGGGGTGATTATCCTGCTGGCGATTCTGGTGCCAGTGATCTTGTTTGCCCGGTTGGATAACGTGTATATCCAGTTGATGATTGTTTCTACGATCTGGTTGGGGTTGATCGGTTTTCTGGATGATTATATCAAGGTGTTCCGGAAGCACAAGGAGGGGTTGAAGGGACGTTTCAAGGTGATCGGACAAGTGGGTCTGGGGCTGATTGTGGGGGTAACTCTTTACGTGAGCGATGACGTGCTGATCCGGGAGAAGGTTTCCATTTCGGAAGTCGGGGTGGTAACCAGCACTGTAGATGAGGGGTTTGTGTCCGAGAATAGCCAGACGGTTCTGACGAAAGATATTAAATCGACCAAGACGACGATTCCTTTTTTCAAGAATAACGAGTTTGATTACGCTTGGTTCGGGGCGCTTTTTGGGGACTATGCCGAGGAGATCGGTTGGATCGTGTTTATTATTATCACGATCGTGATTGTTACAGCGGTGTCGAACGGGGCGAATCTGACGGATGGGTTGGACGGTTTGGCAACGGGGACTTCGGCTATCGTAGGAGCGACACTGGGTATTCTGGCGTACGTGTCGGGTAATATGGTGTATGCGGATTACTTGAATATCATGTATATTCCACATTCGGGTGAGCTGGTGGTGTTTATTGCTGCGTTTATCGGGGCGACGATCGGGTTCCTGTGGTATAACTCGTTCCCGGCTCAAGTGTTTATGGGGGATACGGGGAGTTTGTCGCTGGGGGGAATTATTGCCGTGTTTGCAATCATGATTCATAAGGAGTTGCTGATCCCTATTCTGTGTGGTATTTTCCTCGTGGAGAATTTGTCGGTGATGATGCAGGTCAGTTATTTTAAATATACAAAGAAAAAGTTCGGGGAGGGACGACGGATATTCCTGATGTCCCCGTTACATCACCATTTCCAAAAGAAGGGTATTCCGGAACCGAAGATCGTGACCCGGTTCTGGATCGTGGGAATTGCGTTGGCGGTGATAACGATTGTGACGTTGAAGATACGATAAGAAGAAATTTAAAATCTAAAATGATGAAACGTTTGGTTATTTTAGGCGGAGGAGAAAGTGGGGCGGGAGCTGCCAAGTTAGGAAAGAAGTTGGGGTATGAGGTTTTTTTGTCGGACAAGGGGAAGTTGGCCGACAAGTATAAGCGTGTGTTGGAGGAATTGGGGGTGGAGTATGAAGAGGGACAACACTCGGAAGAACGTATTTTCTCTGCGGATTTGGTGGTGAAAAGTCCGGGTATCCCGGATAAATTGCCGATGATTGTGGGGCTGAGGGAGAAAGGAATCGAGGTGATTTCCGAGATTGAGTTTGCGGGACGGTACACGGATGCGAAGATGTATTGTATTACGGGAAGTAATGGGAAGACGACAACGACATTGTTGTTGTATCATATATTGGAGAAAGCCGGGTATGACGTGGGACTGGCCGGAAACGTGGGAAATAGTCTGGCGGCACAGGTGGCTGATGATTTACACCGGTTTTACGTGGTGGAATTGTCGAGTTTCCAGTTGGACGGAATGTTCCAGTTTCGTTGTGACACGGCCATATTGACAAATATTACACCGGACCATTTGGATCGGTATGATTATAAATTTGAGAATTATGCGAATTCGAAGTTCCGGATATTGAATAATATGCGGAAGGAGGATTTATTTATATATGGTTATGATTGCGAGGTTGTGCGGGAGAGAGTGGAACAGGGGGATGTTTTGCCGGAGGCAGTCGGGTTTACTTATTCGAATTGCACCGGGGTAAATGCTTATATGGATGGGGATACGGTGGTGGCCCGTTGGAGAGATCGGGAGTTCCGGATTGCCAAACAGGAGGTCACGATTCAAGGACGACATAATGTGTATAACACTATGGCGGCAATACTAGCTGCTTTGAAGACTGGGGTGAGTGATGAGGATTTGAGGAAGGGATTGACAACATTCCCGCAGGTGGAACATCGTTTGGAGACGGTGGATGTGGTGAATGGAGTTACTTATATTAATGATTCAAAGGCAACAAACGTGGATTCGGCTTGGTATGCTTTGGATAGTATGCACGTTCCGGTGGTGTGGATTGCGGGAGGAACAGATAAAGGAAATGATTACAGCGTGTTGTTTGATTTGGTGAAGGAGAAGGTGAAGTTGTTGATTTGTATGGGAGTGGATAATAAGAAGTTGATTAAGGCGTTCTCACCGATCTGCGAGGTGGTGGATACTCATAGTCTGGATGAGACGATGAACGTGGCTTATCGCCGGGCTGAGAAGGGGGATGTAGTCCTGCTTTCTCCTTGTTGCGCTAGTTTTGACTTGTTTAAGAATTACGAGAATAGAGGGGAGATGTTTAAGGAGAAGGTGAAAAAGTTAAAAACTAAAAGATAAAAACTAAAAGTTGAAAGATAAAAAACGTTGATTTTGTGCGGCTGGAATCACTTAATCATAAATCGAGAAATCAGTATGTTGAATCTAAAGAATAAGGTGGTATTTAAGGGGGATCGGACGTTGTGGTACGTGGTCATCGGGTTGATGCTGGCCTCGTTGATCGTGGTGTATTCTTCGACGGGGAGTCTGGCGTTTCGTGTGCGGGGAGGGAATACCAGTTATTATTTGATTAAGCAGTTGTTTTTGATGTTCGGGTGTATGGTGGTGATTCTGACATTGCAGTCGTTTCACTACAAGTATTTCCTTTCGTTTGCCAAGATCGTACTGGGGATGTCGTTGATATTTCTGTTGTGGGCGAAGTTTGCGGGTACTACGTTGAATGATGCGGGGCGTTGGGTGACGATTCCGGGAATCGGGTTCACGTTCCAGCCTTCGGAAATGGCGAAATTGGGGATTATTATGTACTGTGCCCGTGCGATTGCTTTTGAACAGACGGAGGAGTGTTGTAGCAATAATGTGTTGTGGCGGATGACGTTGGTGGTGCCGGTGCTGTTCTTAATTTTTATGGAGAATTTCTCGACATCGGCGTTGCTGGGCGGGGTTTGTTTGGTGATGTTGTTTGTCGGTCGTTTATACTGGAAGACTTATGCGAAGTTGATAGGGGTGATCGTGGGGTTGCTGATTCTGATGTTGGCGGTTGTCTTTATTGTTCCCGAAAAGCATTTAAAGTCAGCGGGACGTTTACTGACGGTAAAAAGCCGTATAGAGCATTTCGTGAACCCGAGCGAGACGGATAGTGACGATTCGTACCAGTCTGATCAAGCGAAGATTGCCGTGGCAAAAGGAGGATTGATGGGGCTGGGACCGGGAAATAGCGTACAGCGAAATTTCCTGCCTCACCCGTATTCGGATTTTATATTTGCTATCATTGTGGAAGAGTATGGGCTGGTTGGGGCCGGGATCGTGATGTTACTTTACCTGATTATTTTGTATCGTGTAGGGGTGATCGTGCGACGTTGTACGAGGATGTTCCCGGCGATTCTGGTGGCTGGATTAGGGTTGTGTATTGTGTTTCAAGCATTGATTAATATGGGGGTTTGCGTGGGACTTTTTCCCGTGACCGGGCAACCATTACCGCTGGTGAGTATGGGGGGGACTTCCCTGTTGTTTACGAGTGCTTCTTTTGGGATGATTTTGAGTGTCAGTCATACATTCTCGGAAGAGGGAGAACGGGAAGAGAAGGAGAAACTAAAGGTGGCCGCTCAAGGTATAAACGAGGAAGAAGAGAACGAGGAAAATTGAACATGAAGATATTTGAGATATGAAAAAAGTTATTATTAGTGGAGGCGGAACGGGAGGACATATATTTCCTGCCCTTTCTATTGCGAATGCGCTGAAACGGTTGAATAAGGATATAGAGATTCTATTCGTGGGGGCAGAGGGGAAGATGGAGATGGAGAAGGTGCCGGAGGCCGGGTATAAGATCGTGGGATTACCGGTGAGAGGGTTACAACGTAAGTTGACGTTGAATAATCTGAAGGTGCTGTGGAATTTGTGGAGGAGTTTGAAGAAGGCCAAACGAGTGGTGCGGGAGTTCAAGCCGGATGTAGTGGTCGGTGTTGGGGGATATGCTAGCGGACCGATTGGAAAGGTGGCCACGAATGCGGGTATTCCGTTGGTGTTACAGGAGCAAAATTCTTATGCAGGGGTGACTAATAAGTTGCTGGCAAAGAAGGCTGCTAAGATTTGCGTGGCTTACGAGGGAATGGAACGTTTTTTCCCACAGGAAAAGATTATATTTACAGGGAATCCGGTGCGGAAGGATTTGTTGAATGCCGTGAGTGAACGGGCGGAGGGGATTGCTTTCTACGGGTTGAATGCGAATAAGAAAACGGTGCTGGTTACCGGGGGTAGTTTGGGGGCCGGATCGATTAATAAGGCTATGGTGAGATGGTTGGAGAAGATTGCGGGGTGGAAGGACGTACAGGTGATTTGGCAATGCGGGAGTTATTATCATAAGGAGCTAGAGGAACAATTGAAGGGACGTATGCCGGAAAACGTGAAGTTTATGCCGTTTTTGAAACGCATGGATTTGGCGTATGCCTGTGCTGATTTGGTGGTGGCAAGAGCGGGTGCGGGTACGATTTCGGAGTTGTGCTTACTAGGAAAAGCCGTGGTGTTAGTGCCCTCGCCTAACGTGGCAGAAGATCACCAGACGAAGAATGCCATGGCTCTGGTGAATAAACAAGCTGCTGTGATGGTGAAGGATGCCGAGGTGGTGGAGCGTTTGGGAGGGGTGATGGAACGCCTGTTGCAGGATGACGGAGAACGGAAAAGTTTGTCCGAGCATATCCTAACGCTGGCAATGAAGGATTCGGATGAGGTGATTGCGAGGGAAATCTTGAAAATAATGTAAAGTGTAGAATGTAAAATTTAGAATTGAATGGTCTGCCATTTTAAATTTTAAATTTTAAATTTTAAATTCATAGTATGGATATTAAGAATATAAAGGCAGTGTATTTTGTGGGTATCGGGGGGATTGGAATGAGTGCGTTGGCTCGTTATTTTAAGGTGATGGGTTACGAGGTGGCAGGATATGACCGGACATCGTCACCGTTGACACGAAAAATGACGGATGAAGAAGGGTTTGAGATTACTTACGAGGATGACGAGAAGGGAGTTCGGGAGGTTTTCCGGGATAAGGAGCATACGTTGGTGGTATATACCCCGGCGGTACCGCAGGAAAATCGTATTCTTAGTTTTTTCCGGGATAACGGGTACGCTTTGCATAAACGGGCGGAGGTGCTGGGATTTTTGTCCCATAGTAAAAAAGCGCTTTGCATTGCCGGAACGCATGGAAAGACGACGACCACGACGATGCTGGCTTTTCTGTTGAATCGTTCGCACGTGGGATGTAGTGCTTTCCTAGGGGGAATTTCCTCTAATTTCGGTACGAATTTATTGATTGATAAGGATTCGGATTACGTGGTGATCGAGGCGGACGAGTATGATCGTTCCTTTTTGCATTTACATCCGGAGATTGCGGTAATCACGGCTATGGATGCGGATCATCTGGATATATACGGGACGCACGAGCATTTGATTGAGGCTTTCGAGAAGTTTGCCTTGCAGACACGAGGGGAGTTGTTTTTACGTAAAGGGTTGGAATTGAAAAAAAGAACGATTACCGGGCATTATGCTGCCGGGGAGAAAGCGGATTATTATGCCGATCGGTTGCGAGTGGATTACGGGAGTTACTTGTTTGATTATATCGGGAAAGATGTGGAGATAAGGGATTTGAGAATGTGTTTCCCTGGACGGGTGAACGTGGAGAACGCTACGGCCGCAATCACAGTGGCTTTGTATGCAGGAGTGACGTCGGAAGAGATTCGAGAGGCATTGCCTTTGTTTAAAGGGGTTTCCCGGAGATTTGACGTACATGCGAAGAGTGACCGGTTGGTTTATATTGACGATTACGCTCATCATCCGCGGGAGATTGAGGCGTCTCTTTCTTCTATTCGGGAGATGTGGCCGGATAAGAGGTTGACGGTAGCTTTTCAGCCTCATTTGTACTCACGGACAAATGATTTTTACCCGGAGTTTGCGAAGAGTTTGAATCTTGCGGATCAGGTGATTCTGCTGGATATTTATCCGGCACGGGAGCAACCGATTCCGGGGGTGACATCGGGTTTGATTGCTGAGCGACTGACGGTGCCATTCGTGCGGGTGACGAAGGAAGAGTTTCCGGAGTATGTGAAGGAGAACGTAAAGGAGGGAGTTTTTATGACCGTGGGAGCCGGGGATATAGACCGTTTTATTCCGATTTTCACGGAGATGTTTGGAGGGACGGATTGCTGATCGTGGTTACAGGTTTGGATGTAATGGATAAGAGACGAGAATTTGAATTAGAAATTTTAAATTTGTAGGCTGGGAATAGAGATGAAACGCATTTTACCTTACATATTATCTTGCATTTTGCTTGTATACCTGATAATTGTGTTTACCTTTGTGGCGACAAAATCGGGGGAGGTAACATGTAGAGGGGTACGGGTGGCTGTCAAAAATACGGATGTTAACGTGTTTGTCGACGAGGAGGATGTTATGAAGGCGATAAAGAAGGGGTACGGAGACATTATGGACAAAAGTATATTGGCGGTGAATAAAGATAGTTTGGAAAGGGTGCTTGTCAAGAATCCGATGATTAAATCGGCTCAGGTTTACTACAGTTTAGACGGTTATATTCATGTAAATATCCAGCAACGTGAACCTGTTTTGAGAGTACTAACGGGTGAAGGGTATTATGTGGATCGTGACGGGAGAGTGATGCCGTTGTCTTCTAAGTTTACTTCCAGGGTTGTTGTAGCAACCGGTGATATAAATAAGAAATTTGCTTGCGAGAAATTGGGTCCTTTCGCAATGAAATTGAAGAATGAACCATTTTGGGACGCGTATATCGAACAACTGGTTGTGAGGTCGAACGAGGATGTTGTGATGATTCCTAAAGTAGGGGATTTTCGGATTGTGTTGGGAAAGGTGGATGATTGCGATGCCAGGTTGGAGAAGTTGATATTGTTTCTGAAGGACGGTATCACGAAAAAAGGGTGGAATCGTTATAAGGAGATCAATTTGAAGTTTGACAACCAAGTTGTTTGTGTTAGAAAATAAAAGATTAGATATTATGGGGTTTGTAGCTTCTTTGGATATGGGGTCTGAAAAAATGGTGATGGCTCTCGGAGAAAAGTCCGGAAGTGATTGTCGTTTGGTCGGTGTCATAAGTATTGCCTCACAAGGAGTTAAACGGGGCAAAATTATTGATAAACTTCGGGCAAAAGCATGTATCCAGCGTTTGTTGGATCGTTTTAAGAGCGAGTATGAGGTTCATATTGATGCTTTGAATGTCGCTTTGAGCGGGGCGTGGGTGAAACAGATTGAAGACCGGGAGAATATCAAGTTTTCCCGTCCGAAGAGTATAGACCAAGGGGATTTGCAGGAGATGGAGAAAAAGTGTCGGAGTGTGGTGGGGGCTGGTGACGAGGAAGTGGTGGATGTCATTCCGTTCGCTTATTACGTGGATAAGGAGAGCGAGGTGAACCCGGTGGGGGTTACGGCAAAACGGTTGGATGTTCATTATCACGTGTATGTGGCAAGGAGTAGTGAGTTGATGGATTTGAGGGATATGTTTGCTAACCTAGGAGTTGATAAGATAGATTTTTATTCGATGGCTGGGGCTACACAGAAGGCTTTGACCACGGCAGGATCGGATATATTTAATTTCGCTTTGCTTGATTTGGGCGCAGATAGTATCAAAGTGCAAATTTTCCAAGACGGACTTGTTTATTTTGACGAGGAGTTGCCGTTGGGGTGTAGCACGATTGACGGGGATATAAATACCGCATTTTCAATTAATGACGTGGAGAAGGCGCACAAGCTGAAAGAAGAGTTCGGTATGGCGTTGCGAGCATCGTGTAAGAATCGGAAGATTATGATTCCCGATACGAAATATTGTATTGATAGTCATGATTTGGTACACGTGGAGCAATCCCGTTTGGAGGAGTTGTTGGAAGGGGCTATTTTCCAAATGCAGGAAAGTGGTTGTTACGAGGATTTGGATGACGGGATTTTGTTGACTGGAGGCGGTAGTCAGGTGGTCGGGATCGAGGTGTTGTTGTCCAAGCTGTCAGGACATTCGGTAGGATTTGCAAAGGTGGCAAGTGTTAAAGCAGATCGGGAGGCTAGTTTGAAGTCCCCGGTGTATTTTACGGCTTTGGGACTGTTGCAGTGTGAACGCCGGGAGGTGAAAAAGCCTAAATCCGGTGGATGGTTTAGTAATTTTTTTAAAGAATAAATGATATAAGACTTTTCAGCTATGCTTAATGAAGATGATTTATTGGTTGTGAATATTCCACCACAGGAAGAATCAATTATCAAGGTGATCGGAGTGGGGGGAGGCGGTAGTAATGCCGTGAACCATATGTGCCGTCAGGGTATTCGGGGCGTAGAGTTCGTGGTGTGTAACACGGATATACAGGCGTTGCGGATTAGTCCCGTGAAGAATCGTATTCAGATCGGTAAGGAGCTTACCGAGGGGCGTGGAGCGGGAAGTTTGCCGGAACGCGGTAAACAGTCGGCTATTGAAAGTCTGGATTATATCAAAACGATATTGGAGCGTAACACGAAAATGGTGTTTATCACGGCAGGTATGGGAGGTGGAACCGGAACGGGTGCCGCACCTATTATTGCCAAACAAGCTCGAGAGTTAGGTATTCTGACTATCGGAATAGTGACTATTCCTTTCAGTTTTGAGGGACGAAAACGGGTGGAGCAAGCTATGGAAGGGGTTGATGAGTTGTCGAATTATGTAGATGCTCTGTTGATTATCTGTAACGAGAAGTTGCGGGATATGTACGGGGATTTGAAGTTGTCGAAAGCGTTCGAGATGGCGGATAACGTGTTGACAATTGCGGCTAAGAGTATAGCGGAGATCATCACGTTGAAGGGATTCGTGAACGTGGACTTTGCCGACGTGGAGGTGGTGATGCGGAATAGTGGGGTGGCTCTGATGGGTGCCGGAGAATCGGTTGGGGAGAATCGTGCGTTGGAGGCTGCGAAAATGGCATTGGAATCGCCCTTGTTGAATAGTAATGATATTCGGGGGGCATCTAATATATTGTTGAATATGTTGTACGGTAGTAAGGAGATCACGATGGACGAGATTACCTTGATTACCGATTACGTGAAGGAGTTGGTCGGAAATGATGTGGACGTGATCTGGGGTGCCGGTAAGGATGATGCTCTAGGTGATGAGTTGCACGTGGCTGTGATCGCTACCGGGTTTAACGGTTCGCCGATCGAGAGGAAGAAGACGAATATTTCTTTCAAGGTGGAGACGGTGGAAGATTTGGAAATGCAGACAGTGGATGCCCGGAAGTTGGAGGAAGAGGAGCGGATGCGCAAGCAAAAACTGGAGGAAAGTCGTCGGTTACGTCAACAGCGAGGTGAACAGCGGCGAGATATCGGGAAACGTCAACGGGCAATCGTGTTTGACGACGATGATGACGATGAACCGGTTCGGGAAGAGGAGACTCACCGGAAACGGATCGAGGAGTATGACCGGGAGTTTGAACAGGAGAACGGACGCAAACGGGGAAAGAATGAGGTGCCGGATGTGGACAGTTGGTTCAAGCGTAAGCTGGGGAATATGTTCAACGAGGATATGAATAGGGATTCACAAATGTAATAATGGACGATCATGGTAGATGGATTGATAAATTTTAACCAGTTTGAGATTACTACCCCGATTATTAAAGTGATCGGAGTCGGAGGTGGTGGCGGTAATGCCGTGGAATACATGTACAGGCAAGGGATTTGTGACGTGGATTTCGTGTTGTGTAATACCGATTCGCAAATATTGGAACATAGTCCTATTCCGACCATTATTCAATTGGGGAAGACCCTGACTGAAGGACGGGGAGCGGGGAACCGACCGGAAATCGGAGAGGCTGCCGCTAACGAGAGTCTTGATGATATAAAAGCGTTGTTGAGTACCAATACGAAGATGGTGTTTATCACGGCAGCAATGGGGGGTGGTACCGGGACCGGTGCGGCACCCGTGATTGCCAAGGTTGCCAAGGATATGGGTATTCTGACAGTGGGTATTGTTACGATACCTTCCCGTTTCGAGGGGCCGAAACGTTTGGATCAGGCTCGTGAAGGGGTAAAAAGATTAAAAGAACACGTGGATTCTTTGATTATCATAGATAATGAAAAGATACAACGGATATTCGGATCGCAGACATTGTCGAGTGCATTTGCCAAGGCTAACGACGTGTTGAATATTGCTGCCAAGGGTATTGCGGAGATTATTACGTTACCGGGATATATAAACGTTGACTTTGCTGACGTGAGAACGGTGATGACGGATAGTGGAATTGCTATTATGGGTGCGGCGAAAGCCTCCGGTGAAGACCGGGCCAAACGGGTGATTGCCGAGGCTTTGAATAGCCCTCTGCTGAATAAGAGCGATATACTGGGAGCTAGTGACATCTTGTTGAATATTACATCCGGGACGGATGAAATTACGATGGATGAGATGAGTGAAATCACGAATTACGTGATTAAGGAAGTAGGTGATAATGCAGCTATAATCTGGGGTGTGGGAACCGATGAGGCGCTGGAAGACGCAATTTCCGTGACGGTGATTGCTACCGGCTTTCCCATGGAGGACGTGGAAAACACGTTCACGAAACCCTTGAAGGGAGTTGCGTCCGTGAATGATGTTTCGGAGGAGGCGGTGGATGCCGCCCGTACGAAAAAAATCAAGGACGGGGTAAAGGATTACGTACAGGTTATTTTAAAGGAATCGGAGGTTGTGCTTCAACCGGATCTGTCACCCGAAAAAGTAGAAGAATTGGCAACGACTCCGGCGTATACACGGAGACATTTAAAAATAGACAGACCCTAGCGATTTAGTGATTTAATGATTTAGCGATTACGTGATTTCCGGTTATAAGTAGAGGTGTCAGCCTCGTGGGGAGGAATCTAAAATCAAAAATCACTAAATCCGAAATTGTAAGGGGGTAATTTAAAACAGTTTAATGGAAAAATTTAGAGAATTAGGATTAGACGGGGAAATTCTTAAAGGAATTGCAGATTTAGGGTTTGAAACACCGAGTCCGGTACAAGAGAAGGCCATCCCTGTTATTTTGGGCGAAGAAAATGATTTGGTTGTGTTAGCCCAGACCGGGACGGGAAAAACAGCGGCTTTCGGATTGCCGTTATTACAGAAAATAAATCCGGAATGGAATAGCGTGCAGATATTGGTTCTGAGTCCCACACGTGAGTTGTGTATGCAGATCGGGAGTGACTTGAAAAAATATTCAAAGTATCTTCCGGATATTCGTGTGACCTGTGTGTACGGGGGTACGGATATTAGAAGGCAAATGAAAGAGTTACAGAAGGGGGTACACGTGGTTGTGGCCACTCCGGGACGTTTGGTTGACTTGTTGAACCGGAAGGCATTGAATATCGAGACCGTGTTTGCTGTCGTGCTGGATGAGGCCGACGAGATGTTGAACATGGGATTCCAGGAAGATCTGGACTTTATCTTGAGTAACACGCCTAAGGATAAAAATACATATTTGTTTTCGGCGACAATGCCGAAAGAGGTAGAGCGGATTGCTCGGAATTATCTGGTGAACCAGAAGGAGATTTCTGTGGGTAAGAAGAATCAGGGTGCAGACACGGTGTCTCATCAATATTATATGGTTCGTGCGAAAGATTGTTACGAGACGTTACGTCGAATTGTGGATTGCTCTCCCAGTATGTACGCTATTATTTTTACCCGAACGAAGAATGATGCGCAGGATATAGCGAAACATTTGCAGCGTGACGGAATTGATTGCGATGCATTACATGGGGATCTGAGTCAAGCACAGCGGGATAACGTGATGAACGCTTTCCGGGCGAAACGATTGAAAGTGTTGGTGGCAACCGATGTGGCAGCCCGTGGGTTGGATGTGGATTGCTTGACGCACGTGATCAATTACAATTTGCCGGAAGACGTGGAGAGTTACACGCATCGTAGCGGTAGAACGGGACGTGCCGGAAAGGAAGGAATCTCTATTGCGATTATTCACTCGAAAGAGAAAGGAAAATTGCGTCGGATTGAAGGTATCTTGAAAAAGAAGTTCGAGTACAAGCAAGTTCCTGTAGGTGAGGAGATTTGCCGGGCTCAGTTGGCATTCTATGCAGATAAGATTTTAGCATCGGAGGATCAAGAGGATATGGATCTGTATGCTCCGGATGTGTACGAAAAGTTCGCAGAGCTGACGAAAGAAGAGTTGATTCAACATTTGGTATCCTACGAGTTCGGTAAGCTACTGAAGAAGTATAAGAATACAGCTGATTTGAATATTAGCGAGGATGACCGTGGAGGTCGTTCAGAGCGAGGTGAACGTGGTGATCGGGGTGATAGGCGTGATCGTCGGGGACGTGGAGAAGAGACTGTGTACAGCACGTTTATGCTGAATGTCGGTCGGGAAGATGGGCTGACACCTCGTGATTTGATGGGCTTGATTAATAAGTATTCTCGTCGTCGGGGGATTGGTGTTGGAGGTATTCGTATTTTTGATACAGATACTAAATTCGAGATTGACGAGGATAGTGCATCTGATTTCGCCGTAGATTTCAGCAAGGTTCTCTTTAATGGTATTCCATTGGAGATAAAGGCTATCCCGACTCGGGATAATGGACGTCGTCGGGATGATCGAAGTCGAGGCGGCTTTTCCGGAAGACGGGAACGTCGTGATCGGGACAAACGAGATAGCCGAGGTGGCGGACGTCGGGAAGAAAAGAGTGGTGGAAAGAGAAGAGGAAGACCGGGAAGTGATCCGAAAAAGCCGAGAAATTTCAATAGATCGTCTTCTCGCGACTAGAAAATAATTTGTACATTTGAACATGGGAAGTGTAAAGTTTACTTTACATTTTCACATGTTCAATGTTTATATATTCAAATTGAAAAATGATGGAAATTAAGAGTGCCAATTTTGTGATAAGTAACACGGATGTGAAGAAGTGTCCGGATCCGGATCGACACGAATATGCGTTTATCGGGAGATCGAACGTGGGGAAATCTTCGTTGATTAATATGTTGACGAATTACAGTAAACTGGCCAAGACATCCAGCAGTCCGGGAAAGACACAGTTGATCAATCATTTTTTGATTAATGATGAATGGTATCTGGTGGATTTACCCGGATATGGGTATGCCAGAACATCTAAATCTCAGCGAGGACAATTCAGTTCTATGATAAAGAATTACATTTTAAAACGGGAGAACATGGTATGTCTTTTCGTGTTGATTGACAGCCGGCACGATCCATTAAAGATAGACCTTGATTTTATGGAGTGGCTGGGAGAAAATGGGGTGCCTTTTGTTATGGTCTTCACGAAGGCTGATAAGTTGACGACCACGGAACGAATGAATTGTATTGCCAAATATCAGGAAAAGATGAAAGATACATGGGAAAGTATGCCCATGGCGTTTATTACTTCTGCTGAAACGAAATTGGGACGGGTGGAGTTACTGTCTTATATTTCTGAGTTGAATAGATTAGAACTGGAATAATTAGATTGTAAATTTTAGATTGTAGATTCCGGCACAGAAGGCTAATGTTTGGGAGTCTTTTAATTTGAAATCATAAATTGTAAATCACAAATTAGCATGGAGGCTATTGGATTGTACCAATTGAATAATTTGGTGAAACGGGAGTTAAAGAATCGTTTCCCGGACAGTTTTTTGGTGATAGCCGAGATTGCTGATGTGAAAGAAAATCGATCTGGGCATTGTTATCTGGAGTTGGTGGAGAAGAGGGAGGAAGATGATGCGGTGATTGCCACAGCTCGGGCTACGATATGGGCGTTTACCTATCGGATTCTAAGGCCTTATTTTGAAACAACCACGGGAAAATCTTTACAGAAAGGGATCAAGGTACTAGTTCGTGCGGAGATCGTTTTTCATGAGTTGTACGGGTATTCCTTAAATATAAAAGATATTGATCCGACTTTCACGGTTGGAGATCTGGAGCGTAAACGTAAAGAGATTATTGATCGATTGACGCAAGAGGGGGTAATTGATATGAATCGGGAACTGGAATTTCCGATGTTGCCGAAGACTGTGGCTATTATATCTTCTCCTACGGCTGCCGGATATGGTGATTTCGTGGATCAGTTACATCGTAATGTTTATGGGTATGTTTTTCATACCAAGTTGTTTTCTGCCGTTATGCAGGGGGAAAAAACAACAGAATCTATTATTGCTGCCTTGGAAAGAATTTACGAGTATGAATCACTTTTTGATGTGGTAGTGATTATTCGAGGGGGTGGTTCACAAACGGATTTGGGTAGTTTTGATTCCTACGAACTGGCTGCTAACGTGGCGCAGTTTCCTATTCCTATTCTTGCAGGTATTGGACATGAACGAGATGAAACGATCGTGGACCGGGTGGCTTATCGGAGTGTGAAGACACCAACGGCAGCGGCGGCTTTTTTGATCGAGTGCTTTAACGAGGTGGATCGGGTATTGGAGGACGCTAAGGAAACCTTGGTAAGAGAGACTAGAAGAATTTTGCAAGAAGAAAGAACTCGTCAGGTAGTACGAATCACAGAGTTCAAGCAATTTACCCGTCTGTTTTTAGAGGGGCAGGCAAATAATTTGACCTTGTCGTCCCAGAGAGTAGAACATGCCTCAAGGCTTTTTGTACAGAATCGGATTAATGGATTGAATCAATTGAAAATGAGGGTAGAAGGGATGGTTGGGGCCTTGTTTGAGCGTCAGAGGAATCGTTTGGACGATATGCAAAAGACGATGGTACATAAAACAACAGAATTGTTTACGGCTAATCGTTATTTTCTGGAGTTGGTAGAAACGAAAATGAAGTATGTTGATCCGAAAAATATACTGGAAAAAGGGTTTTCTATTACTCGTGTCAACGGAAAGGCGGTTCGGGAGACGAATCGTGTGAAGAAAGGGGATGTGCTTGAAACAGAGTTGTTCAAGGGAGTTATTCGAAGTGAAATTAAAGATATTGAAACAAACATCTAATATATAATCGATTATGGAAGAAAAATTGACATATAAATCCGCTATGGAGGAGATAGAAAGTTTGGTGAAGTTGTTGGAAGAAAATAAGTTGGATGTGGATGAGTTGAGCGAGAAAGTAAAACGGATGGCGGTACTTGTTGAGTTTTGTAAGGGCAAATTACATCGGACGGAAGAGGATGTAAATAATGTGTTGAAATCAATTACCGAGTGATGAAATCCGGCTGGCTGTTTTTTTTCATGCTGATTTCGATGGCCTCTGCATTAGGGCAAATTCGAACAGCGGGACGAAATTTGTGGGGAAGGGATGAAGTAAAACATGCAGCGATAGGGGTTTGCGTGAAGAACGTGGAGACGGGTCAAATTGTGTATGAGCATAACCCGCAGATGGCATTGCGTCCGGCCTCCGTGGTTAAGTTGCTTTCTTCTGCGTTAGCATTAAAACGGGAAGGGGATTCTTTAACTTACACAACAAAGTTTTTTTACACCGGGGAGATTGATGAGGGGAGACTTTTTGGAAACATTGTTATACAGGCGGGAGGTGATCCAACATTAGATTCAAAGTATTTTCCCAAAGCGTGTTTTATAGATAGTCTTGTTTCTAAAGTTGTGAATTTGGGGATCAAGCGAATTCATGGAAATATTATTGTAGAGACAGAGGGAGAACCAGCCAGTATTCCGGGGTCTTGGCCGTGGGAAGATGTGGCAAATTATTACGGGGCTCTCTATCATTCATTTAATTACCGGGATAATACGTATACGATAAACTTGAAATCAGGAAAACCTGGTACTCAAACCAAGATCGTGTCTGTTGTGCCTTCTGTTCCGGGGATAAAATTGCGGAACGAAGTCATGGCTTCTGTCAAGAATGTGAATGATGCGTGGATATATGGGGGGCCGGAGGCAGCGACGTTATTAATTCAGGGGATGATTCCAGCCAATCGTTCTTCTTTTGCGGTGAAGGGAGCTATGCATCATCCGGATGCTTGTTTTAGAGCTGAACTGGAAAAACGATTGAAGGAGAAAGGAGTTTTGTTGGATAAACAAAGGATAGAGGAGGGAGAACGTCATGCATTGTTGTCTTTGGATTCTCCTTTTTTGAAGGATATTGTTTATTATACTAATAAGAATAGCGTTAATCTTTTCGCCGAGGCTTTGGGCGAATTGATCAGTCCGACAGATTACGCAAGAACGGTAAAGGTAGAATTAAGTCATATCGGGATAGATTCATGTGGAATTACGTTGAAAGATGCCAGTGGTTTATCGCCGGCAAATGCTGTTCCGGCGGAGGTGTTCACGGATTTATTGATTTGGGCAAAGGGGCATTTAAGTGATGCTTTTGTTTCCTCATTACCACGAGGAAATGTGGATTGGGGATTACGAGTTTATTCCGATCATCCGGTTTTACGAGAGAATGTTATTGCTAAGACCGGCTCTATGTCCGGAGTCCGGGCTCTTGCTGGATACTTAAAAAATCAGAAGGGAGAAACGTTAGCTTTTACAATTCTTGTGAATAATTACGTGGGGGATCCCGTAAAGGTACAGGAGATTATTAGGGATTTATTGAAAGATATAGCAGATAAATGAAAAAAACCGGCATCTTGCCGGTTTTTTTTCTAAAATATATAGAAAGGATTATTCATTCTTGAACTGATCATCTCCGAATGCTAACATCGGGAAAGTGATAAAGGGAAAGAAAATAGTTGCAATGGTAAATCCAATACCTTTTCCGAATTTCTCCAAGAATTCTTTTAAAGCTATGATAGAGAAGATGATGTTTGCAATCGGAACAAAAATCATGATCAAAAGCCACCACCACGGTCTGTTAATGATTTGGAGCATTACGTAAAGATTGTAAATAGGGATAATACCTTCCCAACCTTGTCTTCCTGCTTTTTCGTACACTTTCCACATAGAAACAAGCAATAATACGACAATAAGCAAGTAAATGATAGATACTAACATAGTTCTGATTTTTTAGTTAAACATTTATAAGTAAACTCGTTTTTTCCTTTCGTGTACACACAGCATTTTCGCTCGCAAATGTATAAAAATCTATACGATTGTCAAAGTTTTTCTCCTATTATCTATGTTTTTACTGTTAAAGCTTTTATTATCTGTTTTTTCGACAATAGATTTCTTTTGTATTTGTTTTTTAATACATTTGTAATATAGAATGTATGCTATTTATGGGCGATTTGGAGAATGGTGTATTAGGAAAAGAAAATGTTGCGGGAGATAACGGAAATGAAAGTTTTAAAGACGAGATTGATGTTATTCGTTACGCACTGGATCACGTGGATCAGGAAATTTTTGTATTCCGTCCAAGTGGAGAACTCGTGTATACCAATCAACCGGGTAAAGACAGGTTTCATCTACCGGAAAATTTGGCTGGAATTTACGCATGGACATTAGATCCGACGTTGACATTAGAGTCTTGGAACAAGAGGATTCAGCCAGTTAGGGAGTGTGGGGAGAACTTCGAGAGTATGTTGTATTTAAACAGGCCCGGTGGGGGATGTGATGTTTTAAAAATGTTTGCTCACTCGACGATTCGTGTTTCAGGAGAGGAGTTAATCTGGGTCTTTGGGCGGGATGTATCCCTGCATGTGAAAAATGAGAATAGAATTAAAGAGCTTAATTCCATTATGAACACCGTACTAGACAATATTCCCGTGTATTTGTTCGTGAAAGATGCCGGACCGGAATTTCGTTACGTGTATTGGAATAAAGCTTTTGAGACATATTCTCATATTTTACGGGAGAATGCTCTAGGTAAAACCGATTTTGAGGTTTTTCCCAATCAAAAAGATGCAGAGCGTTTCAGACGAGATGATAAAGAATTACTTCGTACAGGAAAAGATATTGAATTTTTGGAGACCTACGAGACGAAAAAAGGGGAGATAAGAACTGTGAAGACGTTGAAGACTTTGGTCCGGAATGACTCTGGTGAGCCCTGCTTTTTAGTTGGTGTTTCGTGGGATATAACAGATTTAAAAAGTACGGAACAAGAATTGGTTAAGGCTCGTCTGAAAGCGGAACAGTCGGACAAGTTAAAGTCTGCTTTTCTGGCGAACATGAGCCATGAAATTCGTACTCCTTTGAATGCTATTATCGGTTTCACTCGTTTGGTGGCAGAAACGGAGGATGCGAGTGAGAAAGATTATTATCTGAATATCGTAGAGAATAATTCGGAGTTGCTGACACAATTAATAAATGATATACTTGACTTATCAAGGATTGAAGCTGGGAGCTTAGAGTTTGTGTATAAACCGGTTAGTATTCGGGAGTTGTGTTTGAAAATTCAAGAAGTACATCGGGTACGCATGAAAGAGGATGTACAGTTGGAGTTTGAGGATGGTGGTTTAAATACCCACGTGTTAACAGATGGAAACCGATTATTTCAGGTTATATCTAATTTGATTACGAATGCCTCAAAGTTTACTGCGAAAGGATTTATACGTTTCGGTTATCAGCAAGTGGGAGATTTTATTGAATTTTACGTGGCGGATTCCGGGTGTGGAATTCCTAAAGATAAAGTACCTACAATCTTTGATCGTTTCACAAAATTGAATACCTTTGCGCAAGGCTCTGGTTTAGGATTGGCGATATGTAAAATGCTTGTAGAGAAAATGGGAGGGAACATATTTGTTCAATCTGAAGAGGGACGTGGTTCTATATTTAAATTTACAATTCCTTATCAAAGAATTACTATCGAAACAGACATGAACGATATGGAAAATAACGAGATTAAAGAAAATGTGAGCGTCGGAAGAACAATTTTAGTGGCGGAGGACGTGGAGAGTAATTTTCTTTTATTAAAAGCAATTATCGGGAAGACTTATACATTGCTCCATGCTTGGAATGGAAAGGAAGCTGTTGAGATATATGAACAATCCCACCCTGATCTTATTCTTATGGATATTAAAATGCCGGAAATGGACAGGCTAGAGGCAACTCGAATCATTCGTAAAGTTTCTCAAGAAATTCCGATTATAGCTTTAACAGCATTTGCTTTTGACGATGATCGGGTAAAAGCATTAGAGGCAGGTTGTAATGATTATTTAACTAAGCCGTTGTCTGCTCCTTTATTAAAGGAAACGATTGCCAAGTATCTGGTTTGATTGATATTATTATAAAATTATTGTATTTCTAATTTATGTGCATGGAAGTTCGTCATGAATTTCCATGTCGTGTATGAGGAAGGATGTCATTGGAGTATGAAAAAAAGCTGTAAACTTATCGTTTACAGCTTTTTTATGTAGATGTTAGAATTTTATTTCACTTCCTCGAAGTCAACATCAGTTACTTCTTGGTCTTTTCCACCATTGTTCGCTTGTTGTTGTTGATCAGCGTGAGGGGCTCCTTGTTGTGCGCTGCCTTGTTGTTGTTGTGCATTGTACATTTCTTGAGAAGCAGCCTGGAACACGTTGTTCAGTTCATCAATAGCCGAGTTAATAGCGGTAACGTTCTGAGCCTTGTGTGCGTCTTTCAGTTTTTGCAAAGCAGTCTCGATCGGTTGCTTCTTGTCTGCAGGTAATTTGTCTCCAAACTCTTTTAATTGTTTTTCCGTTTGGAAGATCATACTGTCGGCTTTATTGATCGTGTCGATTCGTTCTTTTTCCTTCTTGTCAGCCTCTGCATTAGCGGCAGCCTCGTCCTTCATTCTCTTGATATCGGTATCGGAGAGTCCGGATGAAGCCTCGATACGTATAGATTGTTCTTTTCCGGTAGCTTTATCTTTTGCAGATACTTTCAGAATACCGTTAGCATCGATGTCGAAACTAACCTCGATCTGTGGAACACCACGTGGGGCTGGTGGTAGTCCGTCCAAGTGGAAACGTCCGATCGTCTTATTGTCTTTTGCCAAAGGACGTTCTCCTTGTAACACGTGAATTTCAACAGACGGTTGGTTGTCGGCAGCCGTGGAGAATACTTCCGATTTCTTGGTCGGGATCGTGGTGTTGGATTCAATCAATTTCGTCATCACTCCACCTAAAGTTTCGATACCTAAAGAAAGCGGGGTTACGTCAAGTAACAACACGTCTTTAACTTCTCCGGTTAATACGCCACCTTGGATAGCGGCACCAACGGCAACAACTTCGTCTGGGTTAACCCCCTTGGAAGGAGCTTTGCCAAAGAACTCTTCAACTTTTTTCTGCACAGCCGGGATACGGGTAGAACCACCTACCAAAATAACCTCGCTAATGTCTGATGCGCTCACGTTTGCATTCTTCAATGCACGACGGCAAGGCTCGATGGTTGCTTGTACCAGATGGTCTGTTAATTGCTCGAATTGTGACCGGGTTAAGGTTCTTACCAAGTGTTTTGGAATTCCATCAACCGGGAATATGTACGGCAAATTGATTTCCGTGGAGGTTGAACTAGAAAGTTCGATTTTAGCTTTTTCAGCAGCCTCTTTCAGACGTTGGTGAGCCATCGGGTCTTTCCGGATGTCCACGTTCTCGTCTTTCTTGAATTCGTCTGCCAACCAGTTGATGATTACGTCATCGAAGTCGTCACCTCCTAAGTGAGTATCACCATCGGTTGATTTTACCTCGAACACTCCATCACCTAATTCCAAGATAGAAATATCAAAAGTACCTCCTCCCAAGTCGAAGACAGCAATTTTCATATCTTTATCTTGTTTATCCAACCCGTATGCCAATGCTGCGGCAGTCGGCTCGTTGATAATACGTTTCACGGTCAATCCAGCGATTTCTCCGGCCTCTTTCGTCGCTTGACGTTGGGCGTCGTTAAAATATGCAGGAACGGTAATTACCGCCTCAGATACCTCTTGTCCCAAGTAATCTTCAGCTGTTTTCTTCATTTTCTGAAGAATCATGGCAGAGATTTCCTGCGGGGAATATTTACGGTCACCGATTTCAACACGCGGGGTATTGTTTTCTCCTCTTACCACCTTGTAAGCTACACGATTGATTTCTTTATCTACCTGATCATAGGTTTCACCCATGAAACGTTTGATAGAGTATATTGTTCTCGTCGGGTTCGTGATAGCCTGACGTTTTGCAGGGTCACCTACTTTTCTTTCGCCGTTGTCAACAAAAGCAACAATAGATGGTGTTGTTCTCCTACCTTCACTGTTCGGGATCACCACCGGCTCATTACCTTCCATTACGGCAACGCAAGAGTTCGTGGTTCCCAAGTCTATACCAATAATCTTTCCCATATTGTTTAATATTTATAATGTTATTATTTTCTATTTACTTTTTCGTTCTTTGTCCCTGAATAGTTTCAAGAACATTTATCTTTTATCAAACGGTGTGCCAGTTCCCAAATAAGACTTATTTTCATAAAAATCTCTTACAGACATGCGGCTGGTGTCACGTTTACTGACAGAACGTCATAAATTGAACAGGTCAAGATGTTTCAATCTGACAATGAAATGGCAGAAAGAGTATTGGGAGTTGATAACTTATTTTATATCTTTATACCCGTTAAAGGTCGTAAGTAGACGGTAAAATATATTAACTAGTTATGTAAAAGATTTTACAGTGGAAGAAGTCGTAAATAAGTCTATTCAGGTAATTGGTTTTACGAGAAATGCCGATTTTCAATTACCCGTTTTAAATACCGATAAAGAATTATTGCAGGAGAATATCATTCTGCTACGGGTTGGTTGTCAGCATGAAGAGTTTCTAAACGTGTTACAACAGGTTCGGGCTGAGGATATAATGCTTGTCGATCTGGACCGGGTGGCCTTGCCTATGTTGAACGCTCTTGGACAAGCTTACGGGAAAACGGAACGAAAGGATCATATTTATTATGTGAGTAGCCGGAAACGTAAGTTGTGGCTTGGATTTGTGGATACAGTCTTGTGGCGGAGCGATCGGAGTATCACGGATTCTCCTGTGTTAATCGGTAACAAGTCTTTGTTCATGAAAGCATATGCTGGGAATGATCTGGACGGTAATTTGTTGAGGACTGTGAGTTACAGTTTACAGAAAGCATTCGTGAAATTCGGTACCTTGGAGGTGTCTGTTACCTGGAAAGATTTGGAAAACGTTTCAAATCCTGCCATGAATTATTTTTGGAAGATACCTTTTCGTTTTTTGACGACAGGCCGTTTCTTTACCACGTTGTTTTATGTTTCCGGTCGGTCTCTTCGGGATATGACATACCGGATGCTTATGTTGTTATTCGGTTTGTTTGTCTTTTTCTATATGCCTTATATCAGTAAGGATTACGGGATTAGCGGGGACGAGTTTGTCGATCACCGACATTCCGGTTATGTACTTGATTTCTTCACGAAAGGGGATAAGGCTGCGCTGAATCAGCCTCAAACGGCTTTACACCTTTACGGTAATTCGATGCAGGTGGTGGCGGCTGTCGTGGCTAACATGATCGGTGCGGATGATGTTTATGCCGTGCGTCATGTCGTGTGTGCCTTGGTGGGAGCTTTGGGGATAATTATGATCGGTTTGTTGGGAATGCGTTTCGGGGGAGGGTTGTGTGGACTTATTTCCATGTTGTTACTCTTTTTTTCGCCCCGTTTCTTCGGGCATAGTATGAATAACCTGAAGGACATTCCGTTTGCCGTGGGATACTTGGTTGCCATATTCTATTTCGTGCGGATGTTCGATCGTTATCCCGTGGTCAAACTACGACACATGATCGGGGCCATGCTGGGAATCGCTTTGGCATTGGGAACCCGTTCCGGGGGTTTGCTTTTGTTTCCGTACTTGTTGATGTATGGCGGTTTGTTTTACATCTTATGGGTCGGATTCAAGGAGTTTTATAAATTTATGAAATATCGTAAGGATGTCGAAAACGTCTTGTTTTTGATTATACTCGTTTTATTTGTTGGGTATTTCTTGTCTATCATCACGTGGCCTTTTGCGTTGGCTCGCCCGTTTACTAACGTGGTTGTGTCATTGAAGGAATTCACGAATTATAATATCGGGTTGCGCACTATATTCGAGGGAGAACAGATGATGTCGAATATGCTGCCTGTTCATTATGCCCCGAAATACTTGATGATCGGGTCTCCCTTGGTGGTTGTTATCGGTTTTATTGGGTATCTTTTTTTCATGGCTTTCCGGAAGAAGGAATTCTCTCTGTTGTCGTTCTTTATTTTATTCTCACTGGTATTTCCCGTGTTCTGGGTTATTTACCAGAAATCAAATTTGTACGGGGGAATTCGTCATTTGTTGTTCGTGATGCCTTTCATGGTGTTGCTGGCAGCCCGGTTCTGGACGTTAATGTTATCTGTTTCCCCTAAATATTTGAAGGGTGTCATGGTGGTTGTGCTTGTCGGGTTGTTATTCTTACCTGCACGTCACATGGCCGTGAATCATCCCAATGACTATGTTTATTTTAACGAATTGGTGGGAGGGTTGCGAGGTGCTTACGGGGATTACGAAACGGATTATTATTATAATTCCTTGAAAAAAGGGGTGGATTGGTTCAAGAAGAACGTGGATTATAAGGGACGTCCTCTCCGGATCGTGACGAATCATAGTGCGAATCTGCAACATTATTTCCGGAAAGATACGAATATTACCATCGTGTATAGCCGGTATTACGATAAATTCAGCAAGGAGTGGGATTACATGATATTCGATAACGTGTATATCAATAGTTTCCAGTTGAAAAATGGTCTTTTCCCAGTGAAAGAGGGCTTTTTGTATTCGGTGGATGCCGATGGGTTGCCGATGTGCGTGGTGGGTGAGAGAACGTCTAGGGATGATTACGAGGCGATCAAGTTGGAGGAACAGAAGAAGTACCCGGAGGCGATTGCGAAATTGGAGAATTATTTGAAGGATCACCCGTGGAACGAGGAAATGTGGATGCGTTTATCCCGGATGTACTACACGATTGGCAAGCCGGAGGAGGCTCTTCGGTGTACGGGTGAATCTCTGAAATGGCAACCGCAGTTGATGGATGCGTTGAATATCCAGGCGTTGAGTGCTTTGGATTTGAAAAAGTTCACGACGGCTCATCAGGCGGTTGACGCGATGTTGGCCCAAAATGACGTGGCATCTTCTTCTTATTATTTGAAGGGGTTGATTTACTACACGGAGGGAAAGGATAAGGAGGCGCTGGATAATGTCAATAAAGCGTTGAGGTATAACGGTGGAAACGTGCAGGCGTTGGCCTTAGGTGGGGATATTTTACGGCGAAACGGGAGTTATTCGAAAGCGATAGAACCTTACGAGAAGGTGGTGAGAGCCAAACGGGCGGATGAGCGGGTGTTGCTTTCTTTGGCGGAATGTTACTGTCGTGTGAATAACTACAAGTTACTGGAACAGATCACATCATTGTTACGTGAGCAAGGACGGGATAAAGAGGCGTTGCAGAAGATTGAACTCCGGGCTTTGATTCAGCAAAAACGCATGGAGGATGCCGAGAAATTGTTGAAACAGATGAACGGGGTCAAGGAGGATAGCGAGTTTGTATTGTTACGTGCGCTATGTGAACTTGCGGCAGGACGCCGGGCTACAGCCACAGAAATGGCTCAAAAGGCGATAGAACTGGACCCGAAGAACAGGGAGGCGATTGAATTACAGCGTTTCTTGTCGAAAGAAATGGAGATTCGGAAATAAAACGATTATAAATGAAAAAGATATGTGTCATCATCCCGTGTTATAACGAGGCGCAACGTTTGGAGTTGGAGGTCTTCCGGGAATTCGTGGGTAGAGAAGAACGTTTTGATTTTTGTTTCGTGAACGATGGTAGTCAGGATAATACATCCGAGGTTTTACGGCGGGCCGTGGAGTTGGAACCGGGGCGTTTCTTGCTGGTAGACAACACGGACAACCGGGGAAAGGCGGAGGCCGTCAGGAGTGGGATGTTGTATGTCAGTTCCTTGAATCGTTACAATATCGTGGGGTATCTGGATGCCGATTTGGCCACGCCATTGGAGGACCTGTATTTGCTGGCAGAGGTGATGGACAGGAAACCGGGAGTGTGCATGACGATGGGGGCCCGTCTGAAACGCTTGGGGGCCAACGTGCAAAGGAAAGCGTATCGCCATTATTTGGGGCGGGGCTTTGCGACGTTAGTTTCGATGTTATATCAACTTCCCGTGTACGATTCTCAATGTGGGGCTAAGCTTTTGAAAAGTGAGTTAATACCTGTTGGATTTAGCGAGGAATTTCGTTCCAGTTGGCTTTTCGACGTGGAACTAATCTTACGAATCCGGGAAAAATACGCTGATTATGACCGGATTATTCATGAAGTTCCCTTGAATACATGGGTGGAGAAGGGGGATAGCCGTATCAAGTTCAAGCATTTACTGAAGATGCCCAAGGAATTGTTTAACATTTATTGTCGTTACATGGGACGTGAATAAGGGCGTGTGTTCCGGGTTATTCTAAGCTTAATATTCCGAATAAGTTACCATGTACTTGCGTCGCTGTCTCGTTAGTAAGTTACCGATAAGTTACCGATAAGTTGCCGATAAGTTATCGAGCGGGAGTGGTAACTTGTCCCAGTGTTCGTGTTGATGAATAGTTGGATTACGCCCGAGTTACAGGCAGAACACCGGAGAATGTGTCTGCCAGTAGATTTGAATAATGTTTCTATTGTAAATATTCCGGATGTCGTTTCAACCACACGGCCGCATACGAGCAAGTGCCTTCCGGTTTGAGGTGATTGGCTTTCGCGTAGTCATAAGCGGCTTCCGTGAGTGCGCTAGCGATTCCTCTCCCTTCTAAAGCCGGGGGAACGAACGTGTGAATGATGTCGAGACTATTGTCCGTTAACCTGTATTCTGCGTAAGCCTTCATGTTTTCCAGCTCGATTTCGAAACGTTGCCGGGTGGGGTAATGTGTCACTTTGTAATTCATAGTTTTTGTTTTTTGATGTAACGAAGATAAGCAATAAAATGTTTTGTATCGTTTTTTCGATTATATTTGAGGAAGAAAGAGTATAAATTTAAATGATGGAATTATGATAGAGGCACCTGAAGCGCTTTGTTTGTCGGAACAGTTGAACGGGGTTATCAAAGGAAAGGTCGTGACGGATGTTATACCTTGCTACACCTCGCATAAATTTGCCTTTTTCAACGGGGACCCGGAAAAATACCCGGGGATGTTACTCGGTAAAATGGTGGATGGGGCTTGTGCTTACGGGGGAATGGTGCAAATAAACGTGAGGGATGCCAAGGTGGTGTTTAGCGACGGGGTAAACCTCCGTTATTACGAACCCGAGGCGAAGTTACCGAACAAACACCAGTTACTGATCGGGTTTGAAGATCAGAGTTGCATTATCGTTTCCGTGAGGATGTATGGTGCCGTGTGGTGTTTCGTGGGGGATTCTTTCGAAGGTGGTTTGATGTCATATTACGGAGGGGCAAAAAATAAACCGCAGGTGTTGTCGGATGCTTTTGACAAGGCGTATTTCATGTCCTTGATTAATGACGAAGGGGTACAGAAAAAGAGTGCCAAGGCGTTTCTTGCCACGGATCAGATGATTCCCGGTTTGGGAAATGGCGTGTTGCAAGATATTCTGTATCTGGCTCGGGTACATCCGAAGACGAAGATTGCGGTTCTTTCGCAGGCGAAAAGGGAAGAGCTTTTCGGGTGTGTGAAGAAGGTTTTGCGGGAGATATACCGACTGGGAGGACGTTGTTCCGAGAAGGATTTGTTTGATCAAAAAGGGGGGTACGTTCCTTACTTGTCTAAGGATACAGTGGGGAGCCATTGTGTGTACTGCGGGGATTATATATTAAAAGAGAATTATTTGGGGGGTAGTATTTACTATTGCAACACTTGTCAGCAAGAAGAAAGATAGAATAAAAAATCCCGGATTAAACTCCGGGATTTTTTGATATTATCTGTTATGATCTTTTAATATCACGTCGTGGGCACCGCCTTCCACGATACTGGTTGAAGAAACCAGGGTGATTTTAGCATTCTTTTGTAATTCAAAGATAGATGTTGCTCCGCAGCTACACATCGTGGAGCGGATTTTACCGATGGTTACATCCAAGTTGTCTTTTAATTTTCCGGCGTATGGAACGTAGCTATCCACGCCTTCCTCGAATTTGAGGGATTCACTGCCGCCCATGTCATAACGTTGCCAGTTGTGGGCGCGGTTAGAACCTTCTCCCCAGTACTCTTTCACGTAGGAGTTATTCACCATTAGTTTTTTGGTGGGGGATTCATCGAATCGGGCGAAATAACGTCCCATCATCAAGAAATCGGCACCCATGGCAAGAGCCAACACCATGTGGTAGTCATGTACGAGACCGCCATCACTACAAATCGGCACGTAGATACCGGTATCCTCGAAGTATTTATCGCGGGCTTTGGCCACGTCAATCACGGCTGTAGCCTGTCCGCGGCCGATACCTTTCTGCTCGCGGGTGATACAGATGGAACCTCCACCGATACCCACTTTGATAAAGTCAGCCCCGGCTTCCACTAGATAACGGAATCCGGCCTGATCTACCACGTTTCCGGCACCAACGAGTACTTTGCCGTTGTATTCTTGTTTAATCCATTGTAATGTCTCTTTTTGCCATTCGGAGAAACCGTCAGATGAATCGATACATAAAACGTCCACCCCGGCTTCTACTAACGCGGGAACACGTTCTTTGTAATCACGGGAATTAATCCCGGCACCTACTAGTAATTTCTTGTCCGTGGTGTTTAATAATTCATTCGGGTTATCTTTGTGGCTATCGTAGTCCTTGCGGAACACGAAGTAAGCAAGGTTTTGATCTTTATCAATGATCGGTAAGGTGTTCAGTTTATGATCCCAGATGATTTGGTTTGCCTCGCTGAGGGTCATCCCGATTTCTCCAACGGTTAATTTGGAAAAGGGAGTCATGAATTCTTTCACTTTTCTGTCTTTCGGGTCTTTTTCTCCCCGGTAATCCCGGCTGGTAACTATACCCAGCAATTTGCCGTTCGGGGTTCCGTCATGGGTAACACCCATTGTGGTATGTCCCGTGCGTTTCACCAAAGCAAGCACGTCTGCCAACGTGGCTTCCGGGGTGATGTTGGAGTCACTGGTAACGAATCCGGCCTTGAATTTCTTTACCTTGCGAACCATTTCTGCCTGTGATTCGATAGGTTGCGAACCGAAGATAAATGACAATCCCCCGTTCCGGGCAAGTGCAATTGCCAATCCAGAATCGGAAACGGACTGCATAATCGCTGAAACAAACGGGATGTTCAGTTCAATGGCTGATTTCTCGCCTTTTTTATACTTCACCAAGGGTGTTTTCAATGAAACGTTGGTTGGGATACACTGTTTCGTGGTCAGACCGGGAATAAGCAGATATTCTCCGAAAGTTCTTGATACATCGTCCAAATAGATTGCCATAGAATTTATCTTTATGCGGTTTGATTAAAAATTGGGCAAAGATAGTCAATTTCTCGGAATATGCAGGGTGTAGAGCCTTATTTTTTGTTTCGATGAATTTCATGCCATTTTTCAAGACAGTTTAAAAAGTGATATAAAAAAGGGGCTGTCCCAAAAGTCTTTTTATATCAAAAAACTCCTCCGTCACTTCGTGCCACCTCCTCTATAAACAGAGGAGGAGCTGGTGACTCTTCCCGAAGACAGGGAGTATTTCAACTCTCCCTCTGTTTATAGAGGGAATACCCCGAAGGGGGGAGGGAGTTAAAAAAAGACTTTTGGGACAGCCCCAATAAATGAATAATATAGAACTATTTACTTTTCTGATTTTAAATAATCAACAGAAAGTAAAGATTTTTTATTTCTTTTTCGCCAACCGTTCGTCCAGCCACGTTTTCAGCTCGTGCTTGTCTTTCGCTTTTCCCACGATTTTACCGTCCGGGGCGATCAGCATCAACGTGGGGAGATAGGGGATAGCATAGAGAGTGGCCACTTTCGCCGGGGTATGGGGGATAGGGAATTCATCTATGACTTGCAGCCAGGGAAGTTGATCTTCTTCCAGTGCTTTCAACCAGTCGTTTTTCCGGCTATCATTCGTGACTCCGAGTATTTCAACCCCTTTTTTATGGTATTCAGCGTAGAGTTTCTTCATTTCAGGGAAAGAGGCTCTGCAAGGACGACACCAAGAGGCCCAGAAATCCAGAATCACGTATTTACCTCGCAAATCGGATAGGGATAATTTTGTCCCGTCGGGTGTTTCCAACGTGAAGTCCGGGGCCGGCATACCTGGTTGTACACGAATTCTTGCTGCAATTTCCACTCTAACATCTTTAGCGAATGAACTGTTTTGTACTTTAGGAGATAAGGCCTTGAATACTTGTTCCAATTCAGCTAACTCCATGTCATTCTGAAGGAAATTTAAATAGTATGCTACTGCTTCTATCGTGTCATTTTTCAGGATCAATTCTTTTTGTTGCTTCCGAACCTCATTGCTGAATTCTTCGGTTATTGCCTCGGTTTCTGCTTGATACTTGTAGAAGGCTTCTTTATCCTCACCATTATGGAGTTCATTCAATTTAGTTTGTACTTCTGCGTATTCCTTAAAGCGGGGTTCTTGCATCAATTTTTCCCGAACGTTACTGATTTCCTGGTATATTTTTTCGTTTAATGAACCTGTCACGTTAACATTCGGAATACTCCGATACCCGTATTGGTCGAGAACATCAGCCCATTTTCCAGCGAGAGTGATTGTGTTGTTTTCTCCGATAAAACCACAAGATGCCGGTTTTTCCTTGTCCGGACAAACTTGGATGCTGACCCAAGAGGGGGCTTCTAATTTTCCCGTGAAAGTAAAGACTCCGTTTTTCATTTTTACCGTGTCGCCAGTAGTAGGTTCTTCTCTTCCGACGGGGAGTGTCATGATTGCGATCCCGTTTCCGGCACCTTCAATGTTACCTTTGATTTGGTAACCTTCCGTGTTGGATTGACAGGCTAATGCGGTTAACCCGATCCATCCGATAAATGTCATTTTGTTCATTTTCCAAATATTTCAATTAGTTTTTGATCTAAGTTTTCTTGTGGCTCACCACCTCCGCCGTAACGACCGATGATGATTCCGTTTTTATCAATTAGAATTTTCGTGGGTAGCGTGTGAATACCGTACCATTCTCCAATATCTTCGCTTTTGTCATATCCTTCGGCTGTACGTTTTATACCGCTTAACACGTGACGGAAGTTCCCGATTCCATCTTCCTCGACTGCTTTTCGCCAAGCCTGTGGTTTCGTGTCGTCAGATGCGATACACACAATCTCGAATCCTTCGGGGGCATATTTCTTGTATAGCTCTTTGAGATGCGGATTCCCCTTACGACACGGGATACACCAGCTTGCCCAGAAATCTAGGAGAATGTATTTTTTGCCTTTTAGCTCTTCAAGATTGAGCATTTTGTCGTTAATGTCTTTCCGGTTAAACATGGTTGCGGGACTTCCGGGAGAACCTTGTTTTAGTTTTTTTATCTCTTCTGCGATCTCTTTACCGGAGCGGCTGTTTTTCACTCGTTCTGTCCAATGATTGTAAGCGTTTTCAACTTGACCGACAGGTAACGACATCAACCGGAAACGCATGAGGTAAGGGGATAGATAAGAGTCGGGATGGGTTTTGATAAACTCATCCGTGATCACGTCCATACGCTCGTTATAAGGTTCAAATTGGTCACGGATGGCTGCGGCCTTTTCATGGTCTTTTTCTGCTTTATAAGCTTCTGTAAGTGGTCGCATCTCTTCCCGGATTGGTGCTTGCTGACGATTTAGTTCTTGTTCTTCCTCGTTTGTTTTCGAACCGGAAAGCTTGAACTCTTTGAATTTTCCAACGACAATTTCCAATTGCATATCGGAGGCCTCGATCCAGAAGTCTGTGAGATTCGGGTCATCCATGTAGCGAACGGTTGAATCCAATCTTAATGACATATTTGTCGGTTCGGAAATCATTCCTTCCAGTTGGAACTTTCCATTTTTTACCGGAACATTCTTTTGTACGTACTGTTCGTTATTGTCTGTATAACCAAATAGGAGATGGCCGGACGTCATTCCTTTTATTTCTCCGCGTAGCGTGAATTTATTATTTTGTGCGTGGAGTATTGTCGTGCTTAGTAAGAGCACGACAATAAAAAACAGTGATTTCTTTAACATATGGCGAATTTTTAGATTTTACTATATCCCGGATTCTGATCCCCAATCGTGGGATTTTTTTCGAACTCGGCAGCTGGGATCGGGAGAATGATATAATTTTTCTCCCGGATGGCCGGTTTTACTTTTAAGATGACTTCCATGGGGAAACGAAGTAGCATGCTCCATTCGATTCCATCTTCAAACATGAGGTTTTTCACCGTCTCTTTGTAGATTTCATAAAGCAATTCATCCCGGTCTGTGATAGCATCAATTTTTGTAAAGTCCGTGATCCCGGCGTGTCCCATGACGGTTTTCAAAGGTTCCTTGGCGTCACCCAGGTCTTTTCCGGCACGAACCGTAGCCTCTGCTTTTAACAGGTACATTTCAGTTAGTCGAATAGCATAACATTCTTCGATTTTCTCACCAACGTATTTTGTTATGGCATAAATGGTATCCTTGGGACTCAGTAACCCAAGCATCCATTCTTCTCTGGGATCATCTTTCAATAAATTTTTGAACATGGGAGTTGCTTTGTATTGAGCCGAATTATTATATATATAGGTGTCATATCGGGTAACCTGATTCGGAAGAGGTTGAATACCTAACATGACTTCTTTACTCGTCAATCCTTTTGTTTGGAAAATATCCCGCACGTGTTCTTCAAGTTCGTAAGGACCATTCTCGATGATGTCGCTTGTGAGCGTGATCACTTCTTCATAATCCTCGGTATTTCCCCGTAAGATCAAAACTCTTGCTTTTAAGGCTTTGGCGATCCAGCGGTTGCTGTAAATATTCTTATTTTCCAACGGGGCATTTTTGATGCCTTCTTCTAAATCTTCCAAAATCAGTTTATACGTGTTTTCCACGTTATCTCTTGATTGTGCAATGTTCGTGGTCGTGACAAATTCGTCACGTAGTAAAGCTCCATACTCGCTTTTCGTATCGTAGAATTGAGTGAAATACCGGAGTAAATGATAATGTCCGTAAGCACGCATGATTTTAGCTTCTGCGATGATTTCTGCTTTCCGTTCTCCCTCAAACATAGAAGTGGGTAGGGGTTCCATTTGTGAGATTACCCCGTTTGCCGCATTGATTAGAGTGTAGCAATAACTCCAGATCCCTTCAACAGAACCGTCGGTGGCTTGAACGGATGCATTTTCATCTAAATTTCCCCCGCTGGTTCGTGTGATATAACCGGAAAGATAAGCGGGAACGATTTCTTGAGAGTATCCCCATTGTGTACTAGGTGTACCTCGGTCGTCACCGCCTTCGGCGAAACGGTAATATACCCCGTTTAACGCAACTTCCGCACTTTTTTGATCCACGATCACGTTTCCTACTACTTTTGATTGTGTGGGTAAGGCATTTAGTTGGTCATCACAACTCATTTGTGAAAGAATACCCAAAAAGGACAATATATAAATAATGACTTGTTTCATGATTCTATTTTTAGGATTAGAAATTAATTCTTATTCCAAAGGTGTATGATTTCACCGTAGGATAGGTGCTGACATCCCGTCCTCCTCCGATAACACTGGTCGGATCGTCACTGACTTCCGGGTCCGGTCCGGGATAGGAGGTGATTGTGAACACATTGGTTGCCGTTCCATATACGGATGCGGATTTAATCCGAACCTTCCGACAAATGCTTTCCGGTAGATTATAGCTTAATGATAGAGTTTTCAGCTTTAAGTAAGAGGCATCATATACGTTAAGACTACTTAGCATATAAGTGGTTGCCCACATACTTCTTGGGCGATTAGACGAGGTGTTGTCTTCACTATAATGATTTAACACGCGTGTACCTCTGTTAGCTAAGCTTGACATACCGGAGTCGCTGACATCTTTTTGGTAGATAAGATCGTTACCGTATGAAAACGTAAATAAAGCAGTCAGCGTGAATCGGTTCCAGTTGATCGTGTTCGTGTACCCGCCGAAGAAATCCGGTGTGGCGTGACCTATAACATCTTCTTTCCAAAAACCATCCTCGTATTCGTAAGCGATGTCTCCTAGATTTAAATAGGGGTCAAAAATTGTCCATAAGGAGAATTCTTCTCTTGCTGCCTCCAGTTGTGCTTGTGTTTTTATAATTCCCGTGGCTACTCTTCCGTATAGTAATCCTAAAGGTTCCCCCTCTTTTACAACACTTGTACCTAAATTCATTGCATCGCGATCATTCGGGTCGGAGAACGGACCACCGTTTATATCCAAAACTTTCGATACATTGCGAGAAATATTTAAATTTCCTGTCCAGCGGAAATCTTTTTTACGAATAAAGTCACCATGTATGTCGAACTCTAATCCTTGATTTCGTATTTTGGCAATATTGAAAACGACGGTTGAATAAGAACTACTCGGAGCCGGAGTCATGTTAAGTAAAGTTCCGTCAGTAACCTTGTGGTAATATCCGAAAGTACCTCCTAAACGCCCGCGCATGAAAGAAAAGTCTAAACCAAGGTCTTTTTGTACGGTAGATTCCCATTTGATTTTGTCGTTTCCGAGTTGGGTAGGAATCAACGCGTTCTTGTCTCCGTAGGATACCGGGCTGTAAAGTGTGCGCCACATATGGTCTCCAATACTTTGTGTTCCGGTTTTTCCCATACTGGCTCGAACTTTGATTTCGTCAATCCATTCAACCATGTTCAAGAAGTTCTCTTCCGAAATTCTCCAAGCGATAGCCCCGGAAGGGAAGAACCCGTATTGATTGTCCGGTGCAAATTTTGAAGAGGCATCGGCACGTCCCGTGAAGGTGAATAGATAACGATCTTTCCACACGTAGTTAGCTCTAACATAGAATGACAGTAATGAAGTCCGACTTTCCGGATTAGAACCTTTTACATTAGCCGCGATGGATGCGGAACTTAAATTGTTCAGGTAATCATCGTCCGGATAACCGCGTCCACTTGCCGAGAAGTAGTCTTTCCGGTGATCTTCCCATGAAGTTCCCGCCAGCACGTTCAATCTGTGGTTTTCGTTGAACTCTTTGTCGTAGGTTAACGTGTTCTCGAAGAAAACGTCAATTACAGTTGATTGTGCCTGTGTACCCATTCCTCCTTGAGAATCCTCCCGTCCATAGAATCCTCCGACTTCAACAAAACTCGGAACGTAATTTAACTGGTTATAATTATTATAATTGATTGAAACGGTACTCTTGAATTTGAAATCTTTCAAAAAGGTGACTTCTCCGGCCACGGAACCCATGAAAGAATACGTTTTTGCCCGGTTTGTTCCGGCTGCTACGGCCAATGGGTTTTGATATCCCCGGTAGTCATTGTTCAAGTCGCCGAGGGCGGCATAAGTTCCGTCTTCATTATACGGGGAGAAAGTTGGAGGTGCGGTAAGTGCTTGACCGTATATACCGTTAGTGATATTGTTTTTCGTGTACCCGAAATTTAAATTGGTATATAATCTGAAGTAATTCGAAACATCGGTATCCAAACTGATTTTTCCGGAAATTCTCATGAAGTCGGTTCCGATCAAAGTTCCGTCTTGTCCGGTATACGAGAGAGAGGTATAGTACCTTGAATTAGCTCCACCTCCGGCAACTGAAACGTCTACGTTCTGAGAAGTTCCTGTACGTAAAACCAAATCAAGCCAATCCGTGTCTGCATTTCCAAAGAAAGCCGGATCGTTTATGATGCGTTGCGCTTGCTCAACCTGGCTACCCGTCATCGGTTTACCTGCATCTTCTCGTGCCGTAAGGAATCTTTGGGCCGCGTCCTTCAGTGCTGATTTATATTGCTCTGCATTCAAGACTTTTTCTTTGATCGGGTTCGTAAAGCCAATATAGTAATTTAGATTTAATTGAGGTTTCGTGTCTTTTCGTCCTTTTTTGGTGGTGATGATCACGACTCCATTGGCGGCTTTCGACCCGTAAATAGCCGTTGCTGATGCATCCTTTAAGATGTCGATGCTTTCGATATCCGCTATATTCAAACCCGATAGATTATTCAAACCGCGAGAGAAGGCTCCTTCCACGCTATTGTTGAAGTCATCCCCGTAGTTGGCAGCCTCCAACGGGTTGGTAATATCCGATTGTCCGTTGATGTAATTGTCTGAAACCACGGTTGGAATTCCGTCAATCACGTATAGTGGGTCATTCGTTCCCAACAACGATGCACCACCGCGGATACGGATACGAACTGCACCACCGGGGGAACCGTCTGCCTTTACCACGGAAACACCTGATGCTTTTCCGGCCAACGCGTCGTCCACGCTGATGAACGGTACATCCCTGATTTCTCTTGTTTTTACGGATGAAACAGATCCCGTGAAGTCTTTCTGTTTGGTGGTTCCATATCCCACGACAACTACCTCGTCAACTGCTTTCACATTTTCCCGTAAAACCACGTCGATGGTATCTTTACCCGTGTAAGCAATTTCTTGTGTCTGCATCCCGACGAACGAGAATACAAGTGTAAAGTTTTGACCGATATTGTTCGGGATAGAGAGTGTGTATGTGCCATTCATGTCAGTGGCAGCACCGAATTCTGTACCTTTTACTTGGATGGTCACCCCGGGTAGGCTTTGTTTTTGTTCGTCCCGCACTTTACCAGTGATTCGAATCGCTTTCACTTGTTGCGACGGTTGTTTTTTTAATTTGGGAGAGATGATAATCACATCGTCTTCAATCGTGTAATTCAGTTTCGATCCGGCTAGAAAGACTTGCAGGACTTCTTCGATCGTGGTTTCCTTCAATTCAATCTGTTTTGTCGGTAATTGCTTGATCTCTTCGTGATTGTAAAGAAACCGGTAATGGGTGAGTTCTTTTAATTGTTGGATCACCATTTCTGCTGGAATCCGGTCAATTTTAAAATTAATCCTTTCCGTTTGGGCTCTTCCTTCTGCAAATGATGCAAGAGTGAATCCCATGATCATGATAAATGTTAGCTTCATGATTCTGTAACTTTTTGACAACACTTTTCCTCTTAAGTGACAAGTGTTTCTGTTTTTTTTCATAACTTTGTCATTTAGTAATTCAACTTCGTTTGAGTTCCGCCGGAGTAGGGGTCGAAGTCTTCTCCGGCTATTTTATGTATTTTAGAATTCTATTCTGGTGTTATCGTGATTGTTTTTCCGTTGATCGAGAAAGATATATTTGTCGTTAATCCTATCATGTGTAATACTTTCTCTATATTTTCGTAGCGGTCTATTTCGCCGCTGAAATGCAAGTTCTTGACTTTTGGCCCAACGAAGAAAATGTTTACATCATACCAGCGAGCCAGTTGGGCCATGATATCTTCTAGGTTTTCGTTGTCGAAAAGAAATCGTCCGTGACGCCATGCACTTTGTTGGCGGGCTTTTATTTTTATAACGTTTACTTCGTTTGCGGTATTTAACACGGCTTGTTGATTGGGAACCAACTTGAATTCTTTGTCGTTTACCTGTAACCCGATCGAGCCTTCTTCAAGCGTCGTTTTTTGGAATGAATCGTCCGGGTAGGCTTTCACATTAAAGGAGGTTCCGTAGACCCGAATAGCCGATTTGGATGTTTTCACGATGAAAGGCATCTTGTCGTCGTGTTGTACTTCGAAATAGGCTTCTCCTTCCAGTTCGACCTCCCGCTTGTCTCCGGTGAAAAAGGTCGGGTATTTTAAACGGGTATCCGCGTTCAGCCAGATTTTGGTCCCATCAGCCAGTACGATAGCAAATTCTCCGCCTTTGGGTACGACAAGCTTGTTGATTATCGGCCTTCCAGAAGTTTCGGTATGTTTTAATTCATTACGATTTACGATCACGGAAGAGTCTTGTGATAACACGGCTTGCATGTTTTCCTTGATTTCGATTACCTTTTTATCCCCAGTATACAAGGTTGCTTTAAAGCCTCCTGCTTGGATTTGCGCAGGGGGAGAGGGAACTATCGCTTTCTGCTCGGGATAGAGCCAGTAGGCGCCAGCGGCGAATAATAGCATGATGGAGGCGGCAATACCCGCAATTCGGTAGCGAATGATTCGAACCCGGTGTTTCCGGGAGGCTTGCCATTTTTTCCAATCCCGTTCTAATCCGGTATTCAGACGCTTGTATTGTTCCAGGCTGTTTTCCACATTTTGCTTTGATAAAACTTCCCGCACGACTTTCTCGTTGCTTGGGTCTTCATCTTTCCCGGGTAATGAAGCCGGGTTTTCCTCTTCGTTGCTTTTCCCCGTGAGGTAATTCCCGATTCGGATGGCTTGTTTTATCGTTTCTTCAATTTGTGTCCTCATGATTTGGTCTTAATTTCATATATGAAACACCCTCATCGCGATTTGGATGGAGACAAAAAGTGACTTTTTTGAAGAAAAAATGAAAATATTTTAATATGGTCTGATAATTAAAATGTTATAAAAATAAAAAAGATTACTTTTTGACTTGTAGGGGAAACGGGATGATCTTTTAGAATGAAATCACACGTGCACCACCACTTTTTCCTTTTCCCTTGGAATTGATTTTCATACGAATCTTTCGAAGACCGCCACCAAGGTCGATTCCTGCTTGTGGGTTTTGCTTTAATTCTTGAAGTAATACATTATAATCTTCTACAAAGATGCATAATGTTTTTGCAATCTTTTGGCTTGTTTGTCAAATGATTCAGAGGTTTCAATATTATAGTTCATCTCGCAATTCTTGAAGTAATTCTGTAGCAGGTCTTGTCCTTTTTGCTTTTATATCTTTCAATCCCGCATCAATCCCGGCAAGAATTTCTTCTTTACTAATTGTTTCTTCTTTCTTCTTTGTTTTTTTACTAAGCTTGGTAAGTAAACGTTTTACTTCATCAAGTACTTGACGACTGTCAGTGGTCAGTATTTCGCATGCTAATTCCGCTTTATAAGCTTCAAGTTCCATACTTGTCATAGTCGATTCTCCTTTCTTTGCGAATTATCAATAAACAGAGATACTAAAAAAACGGATAGTTCTTTGAATCAAGATACTAAAATAAGTAGAGTTTTTAAATATTTCAGTTTCTCTCTTAACTCTGCATAACTTTTGGCTTTATGGCTTTTCACAGTAGAAACGGCAATTCCCAGTTCTTGGGCGATCTCTTCATTTGACTTCTCGTCCAGGGCAAGTAGTAATACTTTTTGTTCCATTGCCGTCAAATACTTAATCTCGTTGTGAATGATATGAAAAATCTCTTTTTTCATGATCGTTTCGTGCATGAAGTCGTCGCTTTCGAGGTATTGCAGGTTTTCAGTGAGGTATTTTTGATGTACTTGTTGATGACGGATCAAGTTCAGGCACGTGTTCCGGATGGATTTGTAGAAAAACGCTCTTATCGCAATTAGATTATTGAAATCCTCTTTACAATCCCAGTATTTCAGAAAGACATCGTGAACCACGTCTTTGCATTCCTCTTCCGAGGGAAGTAGGCTGTTGGCAAAGGAAACAAATAGGGCGAAATATTCCTCGTAAAAGATTTTCAGCGTCTTTTCTTTTCCGTTTTTTAACTCTTCTACCAAGACTTGATCACGATTGTTCATACACATACACGTTATACATTTACAAATATAGGATATTTTTGGTTGGATCAACGTATTTTAAATGTATTTTTGTCCGTGATGAAATATATTGAGTGGAACATAGATCCGGTTGCGTTTCGGGTAGGTGGGATCCCTGTCATGTATTACAGTTTATTGTTGATAGCGGGGACCGTGTTGTCCGTGTGGATACTATAGCGTGTTTACAAGGAGAACGGGATGTCGTGGGAGCATTTTCAAATTCTCGTGATATGAGTATTGGTGGCTCGTTTGGGGGCATTGTTTGGTTTACGAATATTCATATTATATCATTCATCCATTGGAGATACTGCTCCCGATACGGGTGCAACCGGATGGAGAGGTCGTTTTTTTCTCTCTGACTAATTCGATAGACTCTTTGCCTGTCATGTGTTCAATGTCAATCTCCACTATCAGCAGATGGTTAAAGTCTTTGTCTATTTCCGCTTCCCAACCCGGTTCGCCATGAGAATACTTGTCTGCCAATAATTTCAAGACTGCACGTTTCCCCGCCTCGTCCGTTAGGATATGGGCTTTACCGAAAATAATTACGCTCCGAAAATATGTGGTAAACTCGGCAGGCTTGATGTCATCCCGTTCCACCACGCAAAACGATACTTTGTCATTCTGCATGATGGCATCCACCTTGTGTCCTTTCATGGCACAGTGAAAATATATCCTGCCATCGATATACACATAACTGACAGGAACTGCATATGGATAATCATCGTCTCCGTGGAGGGCCAATGTTCCGTTAGTCATTCTTTCAAGGATAGCCACACTCTCTTCAGGTGGCAATAACTGCCGTTTACGGCGCATTTCTCTGAACATATAATTATGTTTTTTTTATACATATACGTTATACCTTTACAAATATAGAGCATTTTTGGTTGGATCAGCGTATTTAAAAATGTATTTTTGCCCGTGATGAAATATATTGAGTGGAACATAGATCCGGTTGTGTTTCGGGTTGCAGATATCCCTGTCATGTATTACAGTTTATTGTTGATAGCGGGGACCGTGTTGTCCGTGTGGATACTAAAGCGTGTTTACAAGGAGAACGGGATGCCGTGGGAGCAGCTCCAGATTCTCGTGATGTTGAGTATTGCCGGGTTATTCTTGGGGGCTCGTTTGGGGCATTGTTTGGTTTACGAGTACGAGTATTATTTTGCTCACCCGTTGGAAATTTTGTTTCCGATACGGGTGAAAACGGATGGAACTGTCATTTTTTCCGGTTACCAAGGGATGGCTAGTCATGGGGGGCTTGTCGGGTGGATAATTGCCATGGTAATTTATTCCTGGATCACGGGAGAGAAAGTGTTACGAACTCTTGCCACGATCGCTTTGGTTTTACCTTTAGCGGCAGGTTTTATTCGTTTGGGCAATTTAGCGAATTCCGAAATGATTGGTATAGAAACCGACGTGCCGTGGGCTTTTGTTTTTGAACGGGTAGATTTGGTTCCCCGTCACCCGGCTCAAGTTTATGAAGCTCTGGCCTATTTTTTTACTTTTGGGGTGAATTTGCTTCTATATCGACGGATTGGGTTGGAGCGCTACCGGGGAGTGCTTTTGGGGAATACCCTCGTCCTTGTTTTCGTCGCCCGATTCCTAATCGAATTTATCAAGGAACGACAAGTTCCTTTCGAAGATCAGATGAACTTGGATGTGGGACAGGTGCTGAGTATTCCGTTTATTTTACTGGGAATATTTTTGCTGCTACGTGGGATGAAAGGTGGGAAGAATATGACTCAACGATTCAGGTAACGTGTGAAGAGAAAGGTTTGTTTTTGATTAATAGATGTTTAGCTGGAGTCTCTACTTGATGTAATCAGTATCATGTGATTATATTGTTATTATGAATGTAATCAAATCATTATATATACTAATAAACATCTATTTTTTGTTATTGTAATAGGGGAGGAATAGGATGGGAATAGGAGCGGAATGGGAGCGGCTTGCAGTATGATTAGAATATGATCAAAATTTGATAACAATAATTTATATGAATTCAAGAAAATTCAGAATTGAACTGGGGTAAAGTTGATTTGCTATTATGAACTGTCTTCTCCAATTTTCACAGGTGCGGAGAGGATTGATTACCAGGTGTTTCCATCTCCTTGCATGGGAGAGGGAAGGTTGTTGTATGAAGTTTACTTTTAATAAGCCAACCGAACGTTATCCACCCAAAGTTTATTTCCCACGGTACCAATGTAAGCTTCTCCATAGCTGGAAGATACACGTAAGAATAAATGCGTGGGTTTATCATTAGTATCACTCCAACCAATTTCTTCCACCGGTACGGATTTTCCCTTGCTGTTGATGCAGTATAAAGATTGTTCTTTGGGGATTAATTGCATGTAAGATTTGCTACCAGGTTGGTTTGTCGGATCCCCGTAAAGTACGTTCAGCCTGTGGTCGTTTTTCCAGTCGGGAGTATTCTCCGAAAGGCGTTCTATGGCTGTACCGATACGTTTGGCATACACGTTACCTTTCTCGTCCTCCCAGCGTTTTTGAAGGATGATGTATACTTCGGCAGAATCTCGTCCCGGTACGTCAACAATTTTGCTGAAACCGGTTGCTTTTATCCGGTGATCTGTTCCGGGAGTCTCCATCTTGTAGTCAAATACAACGGCTTTTGGAGTTTCCGTGAAAGGAATTCCGGCATTCAGTTTACTTTGTGGGTTTTTCGTGTCCTTGATCGGTTCATGCATTTGCCCCAGGTAAATTGTACCCGGTACGAGTACGGTGATGTTCACGATGCCCAGCACTTTACATTTTTCCATGAGTGTTTCGACACGTACACAATAGCCGTCGTCTCTTTTCTCCGGGAAAACGGAGATACTACATTTCGTGATTCCACTAACTTTGGCCATAACGTTGGATGTTCTCCAAGGGGAAACCGTGGAACTAATGTATGGTTTGTCTCCTATAATTGTGTCTAACGGGGCAACCTCGTAAAGGGTTTTCGTGTTACCGCCAATAACGAACGATTCGTCAATGATGCGAACCATCCAGCTATTAAAGTCGCCGAATGGGATTAATTTTTCATTTTCTTTAGTTTGTGCCATTGATAGGGAGCTTGTAGCTCCAATGATACCCAAACATAGCATTTTTATAGTAACACGTGTAAATCTTTTCATATCAAATGATTTTCTTTTGTCTTGAATACTTTATATTACGCTAAAATGATTTTAAGGTTTTATGCAAGAAATATGCCAATGTTAATAATCGTGTTGTATAATGTAAATAATGTTGCTAACCTGTTTATTCTTAGTGTAAAAGTGTAAATGTTAATAATAAAGAGTATCTTTGACTGTCTTAAATACTTTATATATATGATGATGAAAAAATTAAACATTGGGAATCTCTCAATCTCAGTTCCCATTGTACAAGGTGGTATGGGTGTTGGTATATCACTTTCAGGATTGGCGTCTGCGGTGGCAAATGAGGGAGGAGTTGGTGTGATTTCCAGTGCGGGATTAGGTTTGTTATATCGGAATTTATCCAAAGATTATATTCAGGCTAGTATCATGGGTTTGAAGGAAGAACTTCGTAAAGCTCGTGAGAAAACAAAGGGTGTGATTGGCGTGAATGTCATGGTTGCCATGTCTAATTTTGCGGATATGGTGAAGACTGCGATTGCTGAAAAAGCGGATATTATTTTCTCCGGAGCGGGATTGCCGTTGAATTTGCCGAGTTTCTTGCAAAAGGATAGCGTGACCAAGTTGGTACCGATTGTTTCTTCTGCACGTGCCGCAAGGGTTATTACCGAGAAGTGGCATAATTTGTATAATTACCTGCCGGATGCGTTTGTCGTGGAGGGGCCGAAAGCGGGGGGACACCTAGGGTTCAAGGACGAGCAGATTAATGATGAACATTTTTCGCTGGAACATATCTTACCGGAAGTGATTGACGAGGTGAAGGATATTGAAACGCATTACGGGAAGAATATTCCGGTAATCGTGGCCGGTGGAATTTACACGGGTGAAGATATTAAACGTTTTATGGATATGGGAGCAGCTGGGGTACAGATGGGTACTCGTTTCGTGACCACGGAAGAATGTGATGCCTCCGATATTTTCAAACAGACTTATATCGAGGCAAAACAGGAAGATATACAAATTATCAAAAGTCCGGTGGGAATGCCGGGTCGGGCGATATTCAGCAAGTTTATCCAAAAGGTGAAGGAAGGGCAGAAACAGCCTAAAACGTGTATGTGCAAGTGTATCAAAACGTGTGATATAAGCAAGAGTCCTTATTGCATTATTGCGGCTCTGTACAACGCTTTCAAGGGAAATATGGATAATGGTTATGCTTTTGCCGGGGCGAATGCCTTCCGGGCTACGAAGATTGTTTCCGTGAAAGAGACTTTCCGTTCTTTATTGGACGAGTTTAATCGTGCTATCAATAAATAATATAATCGGGAGTGTCCAAAAAACTTTCGACACTCCCGATTATATTATTTTTAAAGTTTATAAGGTCTATAAGGTTCCCCCTGCGGGGCGTTTTGTTTGCGGCAGCTAGGGTTGCCGAATCTAAAATTATCACGTTCTCCACCAGATACTGTACACGGCGAATATGGTAATCGTGAGTAATCCCGTGTAAATGATGATTGACGTGTATTGCATATGAGAAGGATGTTTCACGAGTTTACGATCTTGGTGGAATCTTACCCCGTTGGCAATGCCGTCTATGCGAAGACAGAAACGGTATATTCCATAAGTGACAGCTCCTGCGGCAAAACCAACAAGCGTTCCGAAAAGTAAGTCACCGGGATAATGTACCCCCACGTATATTCTCGTGTAACAAGTCACGATAGCCCATAGCATGAAAAAAGTTGTTAAAGCCCTGTTTTTGAATAATAACATCATGAAACAAGCCAGAGCGAACGTGTTGGCCGCATGGCAGGAGGGGAACCCGAATTTTCCTCCTCGTTTCCCGTTGACAATATGCACGATGTCGGCGATGGCCGGGTCTCGTGAAGGCCGGGGCCGCTCGAATATGGGCCGTAAAATGGAACTACACGTCTGATCTGCTAATGCGATAAGGAGAGCAAACATGAGGGTTGTAAATATGACCATTCGGATGTTCATGTTTTTATACAAGACGTACAGGATGGATACGTAAAGAGGAATCCATACGAGTTTACTCGTGAATATGTACATGAAGGAATCCCAATAAGGAGTGTGCATTCCGTTTAAGGCAAGAAATACCGTACGATCTAGTGCTTGTAGTGATTCTAACATGGGATTTTGAATCTATAAGTTTAAATAAATAATGTTCAGCCGCTATTTGAGGGGATGATTGGAGAGCAAATATATCATTTTTCGGTATATTTGCAAAATTGTTCGGCAATATGGCTTTGTCTGGATGGTTTTGTCAGTTGTAAATGAATAGATTACGAATTACAAATCGGCAGATGCCGGATTTTTTAATTTTGATGAGTTTATGGTAATATTTCCGAATGCAAAGATTAATATAGGGTTGTTCGTCACGGAGAAGAGATCGGATGGGTTTCATAACCTGGAAACTGTTTTTTATCCGATTGATCTTCGGGATATATTGGAAATCACTGAGATGAAGGGAGAGAAAGGGCGTTGCGTTTTTACTTCCACGGGAATCCCGATAGATTGCCCGCCGGAAAAAAATTTGGTGAGCAAGGCATACGCTATTCTGGCTGCCGAGTACGATTTGCCCTCGGTGGATGTGCATTTGCATAAGATCATACCATACGGTGCCGGACTGGGTGGTGGCTCTGCCGATGCCGCTTTTATGCTGGTTGGGTTGAATCAGCTTTTTTCCTTGGGGTTGAACGAGGAACAATTAATGGGATATGCGGCCCGGGTGGGCAGTGATTGTCCTTTTTTCGTTTTGAATCATCCCGTGTTTGCTTTTGGGAAAGGCGAGTTGATGGAATCGATAGATTTGTCATTAAAGGACTATCATATGGTACTCGTGAAACCGAATCGGGGAGTTTCTACTCCCGAGGCATACCGGGGAATAACGCCTCGTGCAGCCTCTTTTGATTTGCGAGAATTGGGAAAATTGCCGGTAGAGCAATGGACCGGGGTGATTGTGAATGATTTTGAAGATTCCGTGATTCCTAAAGTCCCGGAGATAGAAGAAGTAAAGAATATATTACGGGATTTGGGTGCGATTTATGTTTCCATGACTGGAAGTGGATCAGCCGTTTACGGATTGTTCCGTCATCCCGTGGAGGTAGAAAAGGCGTTTCCGGAATATTTCGTGTGGCAAAGCGAGTGAATGAGTTTATAGCTCTACTGTTAAATATAAAACGACTAGAGGGTGTGTCAAAAGTCATTTTATCCTCAAAAACTCCTCCGTCACTTCGTGCCACCTCCTCTATAAACAGAGGAGGAGCTGGTGACTCTTCCCGAAGACAGGAAGTATTTCAACTCTCCCTCTGTTTATAGAGGGAGTACCCCGAAGGGGGGAGGGAGTTTGAAAAATGACTTTTGACACACCCTCTAGTTTGTTATCCTCTCCCTACAAAGGCATATACAAATGAAGAGATACCGGCGAAGAGGAAGCTAAGACCGGTCCAGATGATGATGTTAAATATTCCGAATAGGGGATAGAAAACGATCATGAAGGAAAAGAACAAGGTGATGATTCCTGCGATGAATATCCATCCCCAGCCTCTGATTTTTAGTGATGACATCTGTAATGATTCGGCAATGTAATCAATGCTTTTGAACATGAGGATAAAGCCGACGATGTAAGGAAGTATGTCTTCTGTAATGATCGGGTGGATCAATAGGATAAAACCGATAATCAGGTCAAGTAACCCGATGAACAATCCCCATCCCCAATGCCGGGAGTTACCGCCTGCAAAAGCGTTCATGATTTCACTGATTCCGATAACAATGATAACGATACTGAAATACATGGCCAGTCCGAAGTAGGAAGCCACCGGGTGCCGGATAATACCGACACCAAAAACGAATAACACGATCCCCAGGATAAGATATAACCATCTGAATCCTTTAGGGCCGGTAGATGTTGTTGCACTTGTTGTAGTCATTTCTCTGATATTTTTTAAGTTTAGTTTATTTCTTTATATGTGAAATGCATTCAAAAAGTTGTTATATTGTCATTAAAAATAAATAACCAAATGATGGGAAATACGTTTCAGAGTATAAAAAAGCGATGATGAGAACAATTATATTATTCTTGATGTTGTTTTTAGTAAACTACATGATTATGGCACAAAAGAAAGAGTTAACAGCGGATGAAAAACAGGTAATCATTCATAAAGGGACGGAGAGACCTTTCACGGGTAAATATTATGATTTTAAGGCAAAAGGGACATACGTTTGCAAGCAATGCGGGACTCCGCTTTACCGTTCAGAGGATAAGTTTGATTCCCAGTGCGGATGGCCGAGTTTTGATGATGAGATTTCGGGAGCGGTGAAACGGGTACCGGATGCTGACGGGAGGCGGACAGAGATTGTCTGCGCTCGTTGTGGGGCGCACTTGGGGCACGTGTTCATGGGGGAGGGTTTTACCCCGAAGAATACCCGTCATTGTGTGAATTCGATCTCGATGGAATTTGTTCCCGCGGAAGAATTGAAAATAGACACGGCTATTTTTGCCGGGGGATGTTTTTGGGGTGTGGAGTATTACATGAAAAAGGCTCCCGGGGTGCTTGCCGTTGAGTCCGGATACATTGGCGGGAAAGTTGAGGACCCGTCTTACGAGGAAGTATGTGAGGGAAACACGGGACACGTGGAGGCGGTACGAGTGTTGTTTGATACATCGAAGACCGATTACGAGACGTTGGCAAAGTTATTTTTCGAAATACATGATCCCACGCAAAAAGATCACCAAGGACCGGATTACGGAGAACAATACCGTTCGGAAATATTCTATAATAGTCCGGAACAGAAGGCCGTGGCTGAAAAGCTGATACAGGAGTTAAAAGTGAAAGGCTATGCGGTGGTGACCCGGTTAGCTCCGGCTACAACATTTTGGGTGGCAGAGGATTATCATCAGAATTACTATACTAGGAAAGGAACTTTGCCTTATTGTCATGGATATACGAGGCGATTTTGAAAAAATCATGTACCTTTGTTTGGATAAATATTTCAAAGGATAACAGAGAATTTATTTATATAAAAGAAAGGAATTGAATCATGAAAATTGCAGTACCAACAAGAGAAAACGTTGTTGATGATCATTTTGGACATTGCGCATATTACACGCTGTTCACGGTAGATGACGATAAAAATATCACGAATACTGAAACACTCCCTTCTCCACAAGGATGCGGTTGTAAATCGAATATTGCTTCTGTGTTGAAAGAAAAAGGGGTTACCGTGATGCTTGCCGGCAGCATGGGTGACGGTGCTTTAAAGGTATTAAGTGACCAAGGAATTAAAGTTTTCCGTGGTTGTAAAGGGGATGTCCGGAAAATAGCGGAAGGTTATTTAAAAGGGTTTATCCTGGATTCCGGCATCGGTTGCCATCATCATCACGAAGGGGAAGAACACCAGTGTAGTCATCATAAAGAGTAAGGGAAACCCCTTACTCTTTGTTTATTTTGACAAGGACTTTGTCGATTCGAGCGGCATCCATGTCCACGATTTCAAACTCGAAGTTATACCAGGTCAATTTCTCTCCGGTCTGGGGAATATGTTCCAAAATCTTTAAGATCAGTCCACTTAACGTGTTGTAGTAATGGTTTGCATAAAGACATTCCATATCGAAATAGGCCAAGAAATCATAGAAAGGACATTGGCCGTCCACGAGATAAGTACCATCTTCCCGTTGCACGATGTCCGGCTCTTCTCCAAGCTCCGGCAGGTCTCCGATCAAGGCTTTTAGAATATCCTGTAACGTCACGATCCCTTCGATACTTCCGAATTCATCCGTGACCAATCCATATTTTATATGTCCCTGTTTCAAATGTTCCATGGCGTTATACACGCTTTGATTCTGGGGAAAATACTGAGGTGGGCGAACGATGGATTTTAGATTAAAATCCGGGGTATCCATTCTTCCAAAAAGGTCTTTCAGGAAAACAACCCCGACGATATTATCCAATTTCGTGTCAGCCACCGGGTAAATAGTGTGAAGATGTGCGTTTACCGTTTCTCGTAGAGTCTCGTTACTATCTTGTATGTTCAGCCAGATGAGATCACTCCGGTGTGTCATGATGGAGCCGAGATCCCGGTCTCCGAGATTAAACACCCGTTCCACGATGTCTTGTTCTACTTCTTGAATCTCACCTTCGGCGGTACTTTCTTGGATGATTGCTTTAATTTCCTCTTCCGTGATTTTGTTCTCTCCCGATTTGTTCAATCCCAATAGTCTCATCATGAATGACGTGCTGGCAGAGAGTAACCACACGAAAGGTGAGGCTATACGGGAAAGAATATCCATCGGGGCGGCAATTAGTTTTGCCATTCTTTCCGCGGCGACCATTCCTATGCGTTTGGGTACGAGTTCCCCGAAAATTAGTGTGAGATAAGTCACGACGATTACGATAAGCGTTTTGGATATTAGTAATGCGTGAGGTTGTAACACCTCTATTTTTTCTACCCATACTGCCAAGTCTCCAGCGAGGGCTTGCCCGGAATAAAGACCGGTAAGGATACCGATTAACGTGATTCCAATCTGTATGGTCGAAAGGAATCGATCCGGTTGATTTGCTAATTTTAATGCTCTTTGTGCGGATTTGTTCCCGCTTTTGGCTTCTGTTTCAAGACGGGATTTACGGGCAGAGACCATCGCTATTTCAGACATGGCGAGTACCCCGTTTAAAATGATAAGTCCTATGATGATTAGAAATTCCATATATTAATTTTAAATTTTAGATTTTAGATTCCAGCCGCCCAAAGTCAGCGCTTTAGCTACCCCCTCTAACTCCCCCTTGCACAGGGGGAGGAAACGCTACAATGTAACATTGAAACGTCTTCTTGCGTCCGTTGCTTCACCGGTGTAAGGGGGAGCCAGAGGGGGTAGTTTTTTCCATTCTGAATTCTAAATTTTAAATTCTACATTACTCTAAATTTTCTCAACTTTTAATTGTCTCGGTCTTATAATTAGGAGTGAGGGTAACTTTGCAAAAAGTTCCTGATCTTTTGACAGCTTTTCGCAAGTGGTATAACTCATCACTAATAAGGTTTCTTTGTTTTCAATAAAAGTGTTCATGGTTAATGGTTTGTCCAGTACGAATTTGTTTGAATCGATTTGAACGAAATCATTCATGATTCTGGATTGTAGTTGTTTATCCACCTGTTCGTTGATAAAGCAAATTCGGATGGTCATGCTTTGTTCGCCCAACCGGGTTCTGGCGTAATTGAAGAGGAACAAGTCGTCTTCACTATCAACGAGAAGTAAGATATGGGAAGCCTGCGTGAAACCTCTGTTCACGAAGATTCCCACGGAACAATCCACGTGATCCATGATAGATTCCAGTTTTTGCCGGAGTAGCGTTCCCGGTAAATGTAACGGGCGATCTTTTAATTGTTTCAGCCAGCGGGAAATCGTGGTGAATCGTTTACCTAGTTTTCCGGGGGCCGTGCTATTGTCCTGCATGAATTGTTGTCCTGCTCCGACGAACAGGTAGTCCACGTGTTCTTTCTTGGCCACGTGAACCATTTCCTGAATTAGTTTGTCGGTTACTTGATAACGTTCATCTACCTGTAAATTCAGATGGCGAGCCTCTTCCCGAAGGGGGATAAAACTCTCTTCTGCAAATTCTTCCGCTTTGGCAGGATTTAAGTCAGTTCCCAACGTGAAGTGCGTGGCAATAAGTTGACTGTTTTGTAGCCGATGTCCTAGTAAAAGATCAGCCATACCCAGTAAGGTTCTACCGGTTTCGGGACGACCAAAGGAGAGCAACACTTTCTCGTGGTGATGGGCTTTTTCCTCTTGTTTGGCAAATATCTTTTCCACGAGCGACAACATAGGGGTTGCCATGAACGTGGTCAATAAAGACATGATCAATAATACCACGAACATTTGGGCAGAAAGGATTCCCATCTCGAACCCGATGTTTAGGGCTACGAGTTGCATGAGTCCCCGTGTGTTCATCAGCGTGCCGACGATAAGACTATCTTTCCAGTTTTCGCCCACAGCCCGTGCAGCCAGCGTACACCCCCCAAACTTTCCGGCAATGGCTACCACGATGAACAGTAAGCACACACCCCATAGCTCCGGCGTGTTAATCAAACCGATTTCCGTGTGTAATCCAGAAAAGGCAAAGAATAGGGGAAGAAAGAATACCAAAGAAATGTCTTCCACCTTTTCCATCATGACTTTACGGAACCCGATGTTCGTGGGCATAACCACCCCGGCGATAAATGCCCCAAAAAGGGCATGAATACCAATGATTTCTGTTGCTACCGACGAAAGTACCAGAAACAAGAATATGAATCCCACGAAGGTCTTGTTGATGACTTCCGAGTTGGCATAAATATCCCCGATTTTACGCAAAAACGGGCGCATGACCATAAACATGAAGGCGATATAGACGAGCGTTAAGGCAATTGTGTAGAGGGCGCTGACGAAACTACCCGCTTTAGCTAAGGCGATTACGATGGCCAGTAAACACCATGCGGTGACGTCATCATTGGCTGCCGAGGCTATGGATAACATTCCGACAGGGCTCTTTGTCATGTTACGTTCCTGCACGATTCGGGCCAACACGGGGAAGGCCGTGATACTCATGCTGATCCCGATGAACATGGCAAAAGGTAAAAATTCCGCTTGTTGTGCCCCGTAGTCAGCGTATACCCAGATGGCAGCTACCACTCCCAGGAAAAAAGGAACCACGATTCCGGCATGACTGATGACCAGAGTTTCGTTTAGTTTGTCTTTTATGACACTGAAATCTAACTCTAGTCCGATGACAAACATAAACAGAACTAACCCGATCTGGCTTAATAGGTTCAAGTTCATCAGTGATTCAGGAGGGAATAGTGCGGCAGAGAATTCCGGAAAGAAATATCCCAGCAACGAAGGTCCCAAGACGATTCCGGCCACGATTTCACCCATAACACCGGGTTGCCCGATGTATTTGAAAAGGAATGAGAAAATACGGACGGTGATCAAAATCACGATGATTTGTAACAACAAGATCGTTAGTGAGTTTGTCAGGTTGTCGGAAATGATTCGTTTGAATAGTTCAAATGAACTCATTTCCGTGTTTACCGTACTACTGACTTCTGAATGATCGATATGTTGACCCGTGCAAAGTGCAAAGTAAATCAAAGCACAGAAGACGGTCATCATGCCGAGATATATCCAGTAGTTTGTGCTATTCCTTTTCATGATCCCCAATAATTTTTACACTACTTTCTGTTTTTCATTCGTTTGAACGCCCGGAATATTTCTCCCACCCAAAGTACAAGAGACGTGGCAAGCGTGATCCAGATCCATTCGCTCCAGGTCAACGGGATGGTCCTGAAAACGGAACCACCGAAGTTGACTACGAGTATCTGTCCCACGATAATTGCCATTCCCACGGTGAGGAAACCTTCGCTTTTGAATATATTTTTAAAGGCGGAATCATTTGTTCCGAAAGTCTTTGCATTAAACATGTTCCAGAACTGTAATATCACGAATACCGTGAAGAAGATCGTCAGGTTACGAAGTCCTTCCGGTGTTCCGGCCTCAATACCTCCGGCATAATTGGAGAGTACATATAACAAGCCGAGTAGGATAACCACGAACGTGATTCCGGTGGCTAATATCAGTCTCTGCATTTGAGGGACGATGATAAAGGCATTCGAGTTTCTCGGTTTTCGTTTCATCACTTCCGGGCTAGGCGGGAGTGAGGCTAAAGCCCCGGCAGCAAACGTGTCCATGATGAGGTTTACCCACAACATCTGTGTTACCGTGATGGGAAGTTCCGAGCCGAACAAAGAGCCTAGTAATACAATAATCAAGGCTGCCACGTTAATGGTAAGCTGGAACAAGATAAATCGTTGAATGTTTTGATATACAGAACGTCCCCACATCACGGCAGAGGTTATACTACTGAATGAGTCATCTAGCAAGGTGATGTCACTGGCCTCTTTAGCCACGGAGGTTCCGCTACCCATGGATAGACCCACGTGTGCATGATTCAAGGCGGGGGCGTCGTTCGTCCCGTCCCCGGTAACGGCCACGATGACTTGTTTTTGTTGTAGCAATTGAACGAGGCGTTGTTTGTCCATCGGGCGGGCTCGGGACATGATTTTTAAATCCAGTACCCGATCCAAGGCCTCTTTATCGGTTAATTGTGCAAATTCAACTCCAGTGATCACGTTCCGATCGGTATCTTTTTCTGTCCACAGACCGATTTGTCTTCCGATCTCTTTTGCCGTACCCGGTGTATCTCCCGTCACCATTTTCACTTGTATTCCGGCATTAAAACAGCGTTTTACCGCGTCCGGTACATCCGGGCGGATCGGGTCAGAAATTGCTACGATACCAAGGAAGGTTAATTCGGTGTTGTATAAGCGTCCGTCTTTAAAATGCGATTCATTATCCTCGATGACTTGGTAAGCAAAACCCAGTGTTCGCATGGCTTGATTTTGGTATTCCAGCAATTGGTTCTCCACGGTCGTTTTGTAATTGGCGATCGGTTGCCCTTCCCCGTCGATCAATGCGTTCTTACATTGAGCGAAGATGATTTCGGGAGCTCCTTTCACGTATAGAATCTTTTTTCCCATGACGGGAGAGTCAACCAATGTGGCCATGTATTTCCGTTCCGTGGAAAAGGTTAACTGGTCAATCACCGTGGCATTTTCCCGGAGTTCTTGGTAATTTGCTTGTTGTCCGTTTAGCCAGAGTAACAAGGCAGCCTCGGTCGGGTTGCCTAAGGTTTTCACTTTGTCCGGATCGGAAAAGTCGAGGAATGCAGTTGTATTCACGGCAATACCCTCTTTTATCAGTCGGGAATTCTCGTTATCAGCTAGTTGTTGATCTTTCAGACCGTAGAAGTTAGTTTTGTACACGGTCATCTGGTTTTGGGTCAGGGTTCCCGTTTTATCCGTACAAATAACGGTTGTAGCACCCATCGTTTCGCAAGCATGCATTTTGCGAACGAGGTTATTGGATTTTAGCATTTTACGCATACTGAGGGCCAAACTCAAAGTGACGCTCATCGGAAGACCTTCCGGAACCGTCACCACGATTAGGGTAACGGAAGCCATGAATGCCGACAGGATTTTCTTTCCTAGGCTTAACGAAATCCACGCTTGCGGGTCCCAAGGTTTAACCCCGAAAGCCCAACCAATGGCGAGCATGATAACCAATGCTCCCAACCCGTATAAAATCCAGCGAGCCCAACTGCCTTGTTCTATGCTTTTGGGGAGTTCTTTTTCTTTTCCCCGTAATGCATGAACATCGTATATGACAGGCACCCATACTTTGGCAAGCATGATGATTGCCGTGATAATCAGTGCCCCGATCAATCCGAGTTGTCCTAACTCCGGGGTCGGGGATGCCGGGTTAAAGAAGATGGCTTTAATGAATAGGATGGTAAACGTGACTGCGGCACCGCAGAATCCCACGACCCCGATGAATTTTGCCAGCGAATCGAGCTGTTTGTCAAGTGGGGTAGGTTCTTCGCTTTTTTCCGAAGATTTTTCTGCCACTTTTCCGAATTCCGTGGAGTCTCCCACGGCAAGTACCTGCATGATCCCGTGACCGTCGGAAACGGTTGTTCCTCTCATCACGTGGTTGGAAGGGTAGGTGGCTTCCAAGTTGAATTCTGATTCGATCACGGTTTTATTGGCGATTGGTTCTCCGGTTAAACTGGATTCGTTCACCTGTAAGGAGATTGCTTCGAGAAGTATCCCGTCGGCGGGAATCTCTTCTCCTTGCTCCAAAAGCACAATATCATCCACGACAATATCTTTTTTAGGGACTTCATGTACATTACCGTTGCGGATAACTTTGATCAACGTGTCGTCATTCACTTGATTCAGCACGTCGAATTTCTTGTTTGCATCCCATACAAACCAGGTGGCGACCCCGGTTGCGAGTAAGATGGCCACGGCAATACCAATGGTTTCCGCGATCTCGATGATTCCTTCCGAGAAATACATGGAGATGGCGATACCTCCCGAAAGGAATACCGCAACCATTAATATGCGAATGACGGGATCTTCAAAGTTCCCGATAAAAATCTGCCATAAAGAGTCCCTTTTAGGGGGAGTTAACACGTTGGCCCCGTGTTTTTCACGACTTTCCAGTACTTGTTTATCCGTGAGGCCCGTGTAGTGTTTACGTGATTCCATGTTATAATTTAAGATTTAATTATTTTTTTTACGTGTTGACCGAATAATAAGATACGTGAAAAAGCCAATTCCGACGATTAACATTACGATGGAAATCTCGGTGAAATACTTTTCCAGTAACTCTTTTCGGGAATATAAAAAATAGCCGGCGGTAGCCAGTATCAAGTTCCAGATACCACTTCCGGCAGCCGTGTAAAATATAAAGCTGTTTAAAGGCATTTTGACTAATCCGGCCGGAAGGGAAATAAAGCTTCTTACCCCCGGGGTAAGTCTTCCGACCAGCGTGGAGCTTTTGCCGTATTTCAAAAAATATTGTTCGGATTTTTCTACTTTTTCTTTGGACATCCGCAAAATCTTTCCCCAGCGTGATTCCGCGAAAGAATAAATGAATTTACGCCCTAACGTGTATGCTAACACGTAGTTGAAGAGGGCGCCTAGAACCGATCCGATTGTGCTGAAAATAACTACCAGCAGGAAATTGAGATCCCCGTTTGCAGCTTTCCAGGCTGCAGGAGGCACGATCAATTCCGCCGGAAAGGGAATGATGGAACTCTCAATGGTCATACATACGAGAACACTCCAGTAGTTCACGTTCTGCATATACCAATCGAGAATAGATTGAAGCCAATCGATCATATGTTGTTTCTAAATTTTTAATGTTTTTATTTGCTCTCACTTGTTATAATTATCGTTATGGTTTTGTCATAACAACAATACTTTCAGCGAGTAGATATAAAAACCTTGACTATGTCGGGTGGTCAGATATTGGATAAAGTGCCGTTCTTTTTTGGCTAAAGACAATTTTATCGGAATATTTTTTCCACTCTGCATATTGTGATGCGAATACACGTTTGTTTTAGGAGTTTTATTGAACCCGAAACGTCGTCCGTGGGAAGTTGCGATTCCTTCGTCGGAACCCAAATGAAGGCCTCGTGAGAGAGTGTCGTAGCAATGGGCAATCTCATCCGATTCGGATAGTTGTTCTGTTTGTGTAGGCAATGCTATCTCGTCCTCGTTTTCCTCAGTCTGTAGTCCATTGACTATGAGTAGTAAAGAAAAAATGAAGATAGATATATATACAAAAAACAGCCTTTTCATTATAAAATTATTTACAGGCTCAAAAGTAATATATTTTTGGATATATATCCAGTCTCGTTTACGCTTTTTCTTATCAATAAATCCATTTTATTGCGTACCTTTGCGGGGAATCAGAAATATTCGGATCATGACGGTAAAAATGATATTAGCTTGTATCGTGGCTCTCTTGGCGTTGGTAAACCCGGTACAGAAAGTTTTAATTGTTACTTCGTTGCAGGAGAGGTTTAGTCCTAAAGAACTTCGGTATATATCTATTAAATCATCTATTACTGCCGCGTTGATTCTGATCTTTTTTCTTTTCTTGGGAGAGGTAACCTTCAGTTACGTGTTCCATGTCGAGTTGTATTCTTTTCAAATCACTTGTGGGGCCGTGTTGATGTATAACGGTCTATCCGGTTTGTTGAAAGGTTTTTTCTTGAAAGTGGACGAGCATATCAAATTAGCCGATCTGACCACGGTGCCTATTGCCATCCCGATGATCGCGGGACCGGCAACCATTACGGCAGCCGTTACGTTTCCCGTTCAATACGGGCGTGAAATCACGATTATAGCTATATTGATCGCTTTGGTGGTCAATTTATTTTGTATGTTGCAAGCCCGGCGAATCGGGAATTTCTTGATCAAGTACAATTTCATGAACCCGTTGATCCGGATTATCGGGTTGATTGTTGCTACGATCGGGTTACAGATGATATTTGACGGGATCACGCTGTTTATAAAGACCTTGACCGTGTAAAAGGAATTTAGAATTTAAAATTTAGAATGGGGGGGCCAGTCTATAATCCCGTTCGCGGGGTGCGTTTTTCGCCAGTTTTGAAAAGCGGCATAATCGTGAATCCCGTCTTGAATGACGGCCTGATAGTACTCGATTCCCATGATTTCTTCAGTATCGGGAGTTTCATACTTTAGTCGTAATATGGTTTCCCGGATTTCCGGTGTCAATACCGCCAAGATTCGTTCGGCCACTTGCTCGAAATACCCGTCATAGTAGGAACCTTTCAAAATGTGGATCATGTCGATTTGCCACAATTCATGATCGGAATCCTCGTACCATGCGTGCCACTCGATGCAATGTTCGTCCGTGTCGATCAGGTTTTTGTATTCGATTCGTTTGATAGCCGGGTTGGCGGCCAGTTGCATGATGGCCTGGAAACTGATGGCCGGGGTTAATCGTGGGGTATAGACGTGGAAATCTATATCCCGGTGTTTCATCATCAATCCCATTTTTAATGACCCGACGAGATTGATTTCCGCCCCGATTGATTTCCAGGCATTGATGATGCCGGTTGTTTGGATAATCTGTTGGGCTCGTTGCGTGTTACGAGCCGCGAGTTGTAATATCGTTTCCATGTGTTCGTGATTGAGGATGCGAAAATAACAATAAACTCTTGGAAAGCGGGCAAGAAGAATGAATTTATTTTTTAACTTAAAATTAACTTATATTGATAGTGTGTTCCCGCGTTTTCTCCTTTTTACCGCATGGATAGGGGCGGGAGGCATGTAAAATGCTGGTGATCTTCATGATTCATTAACGACACCTTTTGTAAGTTACCGGTAAGTCACCGGAAAGTTACCGGAAAGTTACCGGAGTAACCCGGTGACTTATTATTCACGATCCGGTAATTTTCCCAAAAAGATGTAAACATGCAGTTAAGGTGTCTTTAAGCATGATTGAAGGTTTATCGAATCATTGAAGCAAGGACAAGATGCACGAGAAAAAAGGAAACCATGTCACCATTCGATCGAATGGTGAGGCGGTTTTCACAATTAACTGGGTGGTAAAAACTACTCTTGATGATTTCTAAAATACTCTATCATTTCACTGGTAAGACTAATGTTTGATTCGGTAGCTGGAATGTTTTCCCGCTCAAACCATTCGGCTAGAGCCAGTTCTTCCCGGTCAAGGGTAATGCTGTCATCTCCTTCCACTTCGGCAAAAAAGCCCATTAAAAGCGTGTCGGAGAATGCCCACGGTTGACTTTTGTAGTATCTGAGGTTTTTAACGTGTAATCCGACTTCCTCCATGACTTCCCGTTTCACGGTTTCTTCGACACTTTCCCCGATCTCGGTAAATCCGGCGAGCAGGGCGTAGCGGGTGTATTCCCGGTTTGCGTATTTGGATAACAGGATTTTGTTCCCGTTCGTGACAGCGATAATCACGGCGGGCATGATTTTCGGGTATTCCGTGTTATTACAAGTTTGGCAATGTAACATCCGTTCCTTTTCATGATGAACGAGTTTTGCCCCGCAGTGACTACAAAACTGATGGTTATCGTACCATTTGTATAGGCTGTATCCCGTGATGCCTGCAAATGCAAGGTGTCTCGGCCCGCTTGTCCGGAAAAGCCCGATGTCTTTCAGTTCGAATTCCGGTTGTTCTTCCGGGACTTGATGTACTAGATAGAAACAGTCGTTGTCAATGGCGAATAAATAAATGGCTTTCTCGTAAACACTTTCTTCGATCCCGTTTAATTCTGAAAAACGGGGAAAACGCAGGGTAGATGAATCTTTACCTGCCAGAACCGTGTGCCCGTTGAAATAAAGCGCGTAGCTTGTTGCCTCCGGACGTTTGGGGGCGTAAGCATTTGAAAATATATGGGGCGCTATATCTTGTATCATACCTTATTTATTTTGCCTGTGAATTCGGGCGTCAAAGGTATTAAATTGTTGGATATGGCGCTAGTTTTTAAAATGAAAATTCCGTGATTCCATATATGGATATATCACGGAATTTAAGAATAAAAACTTTGTAATTAAGGGCAATTGGTTCCTATTTTACCATCTCGTAATCGATACCGTTTACATAGTAGATAGAATAGAAGTTTTTGTTATGGTTTTTCATCCATTCCCGCATTTGTTGAATACTGTTCTTTTCAGAGTCGCAGTGGTCGGCGTCCTTGTCTCCTTTAGCCTCTTCTTCCGCGACTTCTTTTTCCCAGTTGTCGATGTATTCCTGTGATAAGCGTTGTTCTTGTAACACCCCGGTCACGACGATTTCGGAGTTAACCAGCTCTTTGTTGAAAGATTGTATGTTACCGCCGGCTTCAACACGGATTGTAAGTTTACCCGTGGAGTCTGCGATGAAACAACGACGTCCGGAGTGAGAGCAGGTGTGTTTCACGACTCCTTTCAGAACGACCGTATCATTCAGTTGTTCTTCGGCCACGTTCAGAAGACCGTTAACGTCTAAGGCTTTGGATGCTAAGGATATTTCAGAGGTATTCTCCTGCTGTGTTTTCTTGTTCGTGTTTTTGCATCCCACGATGGAAAGAGTTGCGATACAAGCGATAATAAAAATAAATGTACTTCTTTTCATGGCGATATATTTTAATGTTATTTTCTTATTCTGGCAAAAAGGCATACAGTAATAAATCCGACAATTCCCGTGAATAAGGTGATGATTCCCGCAAGATATTTCCCGTGTGATTTTTCTTTACGATACACGACAAAAGTAATTATTGTCAGTATAATATTCAACAGAAGAGACGGGAAATAATAACCCGAAATTCTGGGATAGATGTAACTGTTCGTGCTATCTTGAAAGGTCACCGTGAACGGGAACAAGTAAGGTAGTGTCTTGTCCCACGTGGATTCCGGTGCCGGGCGGAACAGGCTGTCGACCTGACGCATACTTTTATTCTCCAAGGCATAGGTATGTTCCCCGTCCGTGGAAATCTTGGCTACCGTCCAGTAGAACATATTGGCCATGATAGAAACCCGGTTTTTATCGGGATTCACGTCTTCCAACACTTTCACGAGCCGATACCCGTCCGTGGAAAGATAGTAAAGCGTGTGATTCGTGTCGAACAGGAACCCATACAGGCTGCGATTGTCAATTTCCATCGGGAACATACAGGAAATGTTACTTGCCTTCGTGTCCTTGACAAAAGGTTTCCCGTTTGTCATTTTTATATGGAAAAGATGTCCCTCGCTGTCCAGGGCGAAATATCCTTCATCGTATGATTTCTGGCTCGTGGGAATCCCGGTGACCCACAGCGCGGGGAACGTGAAACCAGCCTTCTCCATTGCTTGCTGGAAACGGGCGGATTTCTGTTCGTCTACCCGGTTAGTGGTCATGTCGATGAATTCGATGTTCTCTTTCAGTCGAAACATATCGCTGGGGTTTTCAAGGTCTACTTTTCCCGAGCAGGATTCGAACATGGGGTAGAGTTCGATGACCGGGGTATTTTTATCTTTGGGTTTGTACCAGAAGAAAAAGTTATTCCGGGCTATGGTTTGCCGGTCAACCGGAACCCCTTGTATGGAATCCGGAATGGCGTTTTCCATGGCTAACTGACGATAGTAGAACATGGGCAACACCCGGTCGAATTCTGCGTCCGAGTAAACTTTCCCGCTCATGTCTTTTCCTCTCACGTTATCATTGTCCTGGTCTAAATAACAGAATTGGTTAATGACAGAACTGTAGTAAGTGAACGGGTACCGGGGAGAGGAATCCATGGTTAATTGAACGAGTGACGGGATAATCCATGATAATAGGAAAATGGATAATCCGATATATAGAATCTTTATTTTCATTTGCTTGAAATTTAATGATATTACTGCATTCCTTCTTTAAAGTGACGAATGGAGATTTTGGGGTATAGGGCTAAAAGTATAAGTGTCCCGAACAGGAAGGGGAGCATGTAAATGTAGCTACCCGGTACGCCTTGTACCATGAATAATGACAGGATCAATAACCCGATCACGGCATTATAGATTCGCTGGCTCCACACGGGTTCCAGAATAATCCACGCCGTAAGCAAATAGGATGCGAAACCGCATAATACTTGCGGGAGTATCGTGGCGAACCATGCACAGACCACTTCTCTCGGGAAATCCGCAGATAGTCCCCACAGGAAACCACCATAGCTGACCGTGAAAAGGAGTAACAGGCACGCCATCCCGTAACTTAGCATCAGGAATACGATCCGGTTCTCTCCAAGCGGGAGATGCAGTGTCAGTTTGAAACGTTTCTTCGTCATTTCCGGGATAAACTGGGTAATTCCCATGATGATCCCGGCGAGTAGCGGTAAGACTTTTATCTGGTCCAGCAAAACCACGTTTTTCAGGATAAATACTTCCCACAAGTGCGGCATTCCCACGTTACGGGCGGCACTTGAAATGCGAAGTGCAATGTATCCCATGGCGAGGATAAATACCACGAACATCAGGAGAAACATCCAGCGGGTTTTAATCCATTCTTTGAATAGTAGTGCTTTGTTCATAGTTTTAGTGTTGTTTTTGATTAATATTTTCCGGTTAACCCGATAAAAGCGTCTTCAAGGGATAAAGTTTCCTCCTTTAAATCTGCCACTTGTACACCTTTTGATTCCAATAGTTGCCGGACCGTTTCGAGTGGTTCGAAAGAGTAGGTAATCCATTGATTGTTATTTTTCTCGGTGTTCCATAGTTTTTCATGTTCCGCGGGGACTTGTCCCTCGTTTAGGGAGAATCGGAAACGGTGGAAGTTTTCCATGATTTCCCGGGTCGGTTTGTGAATCAACAGGCGTCCGTAATCCAGAATCATACAATCGTCAATCAGCAATTCCATGTCTTGGATGATGTGGGAGGTCAGGAATATCGTTTTATCTCCTCCGGCGGCAAAATCCCGCAAGTATTCCACGAACAGACGGCGATAGCCGGGGTCCAGTCCCATGGAGAAATCGTCTAGGATCAGCAATTCCGGGTCTTGGGCAAATAGTAACCCAAGGGCGACTTGGGAACGCTGACCGCATGACATGTGATTGATCTTCTGGTGAGGAACAACTTTTAGTTTTTCCATCAAACCGTAGAATGCGTCTCGTTTCCAGTTCGGGAAAAAGGCCCGGTAATACTTTTCGATTTGCTCGATCGTGAAATAGGTGTGTTGCACGTGACCTTCCAGTAATAAACCAATCTTGGCTTTCGTGGCGGGTGTGAGGTGATTCATGTTCTCGCCGAGAAGGTAACACTCTCCGGAACGGGGTTTTAAATAACCGTTCAATATGTTGATGATGGTGGTTTTTCCCGTTCCGTTTTTCCCGAGTAACCCGAGTACTTTACCTTTTTCTACTTCAAAGTTCAGGTTCTCGTAAATTAATTTTTCTCCGTAATAGTGCGTTATATTTTTACACTCGATTACTTTTTCCATGTATAAAGATATTATGGTTTAAAAAACAATGCCGCAATGTGCTTGCAGGGTTTCCCGGTGCAAGTCGTTTTGGCAGGAGTCATGTTGCCAGTTTAATTTGATGAAGATACCCCTGTTTTTAGGCAGGGAATAATTCCAGCGGAGTTCTATATTCGTGGTCCAGTTGTCCGCGGAGAGATTGTCGTAAGCCTTGTAAACCGCGGCTAGGGCGATTTGCTCTTGGTTGATTTCCGTGAGCTGCAAATCGGCGGTTGAATTCTTACGATACACCCCGTCCAGAACGAACTGGAAAGAGTGCTTTTTGTAGCCGGTTGCGGCAAAAAAGTTCATCCCGCCGGATAAATAGTTTACTTTCATGAGGCGGGCAGGGTCAAGGTATTCCATCTTGAACGAGTTGAATCCGGCTCTTGGCGACAGGTACCATGTAAAACGGTCGCCCTGGGTTTGCCCGTATATTCCCGAAACGGAAATATCTGCTTTTTTCACGGATAACTGTTCGGCCTCGCCCGTTTTTTCGTACATGTTGGTTGAGCCACTTCCGATAAGAGATTCCATCCCTTGACGATCTTGGTAGGTTGCCCGTGTCCGGACTCCCCACTGGTGCTTGTCCCGGAAAGAAGTGTAAGCGATTTCGGCTTTCATCTCGTCCTGATTCAACGTGTTCAAGGGCAGATCGTTCAGGTCTGAAATGAGCTTCTCGAACGAGAATCTTTCATACCCGAAGGAGCCGGAGAAACCTTGTTTGTTGCGGGGAAAAATTTCAATGCTTGCCCCGTAGCGGTGACCGTCGTAGAAGAGGGAAGTGGCCCCTCTGCGAAACCGGACGTAGTCCATGCCCAGCCCGCTGAGATTATAGGTGATGGCGGAACCCAGTTCACTATAAAACTTCACGTCGTTGGTTTGCTTGTATTTTCCGGCATGGAAGGCGATTCCCATAGAGTATTGCTTGTTCAGCTTGGCCGATATGCCGATGGAGGCTTTCAGGTCCGAGACGATGTTTCTGGGGCGGGGATCGATCTTCCGGTACTCGATAAGGGCCCGGTAATTGGCGTATATCCCCCAAGTGAAACGTTTATGTTCCTGCGCGTATCCCCCGGCAAAATAATATTCTTCAAAGTCTATGTCCCCACCGACCGAGTCTGCGACCACGTAAGGATATACCGTCAAATAATCGGACGTTTCGTTCCATTCTACTTTTTCCCTTTTCCCTTTTTTAAAATGGGCGTTTCCCCATGTCTTGCTGTTTTCTCCTAATGGCATGTAAGAAAATGCGTGGAAGGAAAAATTGCAAACTTCCGAGCCTAATTGGGGCAAAAATGCCTTGTTTGCATTCTGTTGTTCCCAACCGATTTGTAGTTCCGATATGGAGAACGTGTGGGCATAGTAGTTTATAGCCGGGTTATCATAGATTTGCGACACGAAACTCTCCGTCGGGGAGAAGTAAATCCGTGTGCGGGTGTTTGCCGGAATACTATCCTGTGCCCATGTTCCGAAGGTCTGGAAAAGAAGACTAAAAATCAGAATGAAACGAAAAGTCATGATTTTGTCGGTTTAATAATTATTGTTTTAAAGACGGAGTGGCCTTGGCCTCAAAGTCTTCCGTGGAGTTATTCGTGTCTTTCAGTATCTTGCGTCCGTCAGGAGTGGTGGAAAGTACTTTCCGGCGGACACTTTTGTTGTATCGATTTTTGTCGCTTGCGACTTCCCCGCAGTAGGTGAATCCCATGTCCAAAGATGGGGCAACGACATTCCAAACATATTGTGCTTTGTTGCTTATGTTGACTGCGTCGATGATCCATTCATTGGGTACTTGATAAGCACTCTTGTTTTGGGAATTTCCCATAACGTTGATAAATGTAGCATTGTACGTGTAGTCTGTTAAAAAAGTATTTTTATCCACTTGTAGCCGGGCAATAGCGTAAGCGCAAAGTCCTTGATTATGTAACCTCCATACCGTTTTTGTATAGCTATAGATTTTGTCTAAGTTGGTCACTTGGGGGTTATCTACATCTTGATTTTTTTCTGTTTCGTCATACCATTCGAAATCTGCATTCCTCAAATCAAATGAATTTATATTTGCTGCTGTATGATCGATGGCTTTATCGCATATTAGAAGAGATTCTCCGGGTTGTACCGGATAGTCTTTCCCGTTTCCGGGAATGGCATATACACATTGGACAGCCATTGCTTGAGACATAACATCTGGTGTATACTCGTATTGTTGGGATGTATTGAAAGCTGATTCCAAGATTACAAGCCCATCGGCATATAGCACTGAGTCTGAATTATTATATATTTTAATGTATTGATCTCCGGAATATTGTTTCCCTTCCGGTGTTGTACTTCCGGTGAAATAGACCTCTTCAATAACGAAATCCGCTTTCGAGTTGAAAAGGAATAGTTTAATATTATCAGCGCTTGTTGTTCCTACAAGATTTACGGATTCTTTATATCCTTTTACCTGTCCTTCAACGGTTTTCTCGTCAACGATATAATTCATTTTCCCCTCTACGGTGATATTGTAAAGGCCTTCGTTGAGCGTGATTTTCCCTGTGGTTCCGGTCATCGTGTTTGTTGTCAGTTTTCCGGTGTTCACGTTCTTGAAGGTGACGTGCAGATCGGATATACTTGCGACATTCAAGTCTTCCGGTTCAGTGAGTGTTAAAGTAAACTCTGTGATTTTTACTTTGTCATCATCCGTGCAGGCGATAAATCCTGCACAGGTGAATAACATAAATACTAATACGTAAGAAATTTTGTTGACCATGTTGTTTTTATTAAAGTGTTTATTTCTTCAATGATGGTGTGGTCTCCGGGGTGAAATCCTCGGTTGAGTTGTTGGTGTCTTGCAGGATTTCTCTTCCGTCTTCCGTGGTTGTGAAGGTTTTCCGGAGAACACTTTTTCCATACCGGTTTTCATCCCCGTCAATTATCCCGCAGTAGGTCCAGCCCATATCTATCGTGGGAGAGGTTACAATCCATTGGAATTCTGATTTGACACTTAAATTGACAGCGTCTACAATCATTTTGTTCGGTACTTTGTAACAACTTTCTTCGCAAGGAATCTGGTATTCTTCAAAGACAAACATCCATTCGTAGTCATAAGTATAGTCCTGTAAGAACTTTTCGATATCTCCCAGTCGAGCTATCGCGTAGCTATTGAAACCGCGATTATGGAGTAAAAACTTACCATACGGAGTCAGCATATTAGGAACTTCCGGATTATCTATATCATCACTATCTTCATTGAAGATTTCGAAATCGGCTTTACTCAAATCGATGGAATTTGAGTTTTGGGTTTGATGATTTATCCCGTTATCTGCAATAATAATATATCCTCCGGGTTCAACCGGGTGTTCGGTTCCATTACCCGGTATAGTAAGAATTGCGCTTACAGCTATAGCCTCTCTCATGATGTCAGGAGTGTAATCCTGCTTATCCACGGTTTGGAATGCAGATCCTACAATGGACAATCCGTCTGCGTACAACACTTTGTCCGTGTTATTATAGATTTTAATGTATTTATCTCCGTCATATTGTTGTCCTTCTTCCGTCACCGTTCCCGTGAAAAATATCTCGGCAATAATGAAGTCGGAAGATGTCTGGCTAATGAATAGTTCGGTTGCTAAAGAGGCGGTTGTTCCCGATATGTTGACCGATTCTTCGTACCCCCGGATTAGTCCTTCATGGCTTTCTCCCTCTCGTTTGTATTGAATAAAACCTTCCATGCTGATATGATACATTCCTTCCGGAAGGGTTACGTGGATTTGATTATTTTCGAACGTCGTGTTATTTGTCACCCGTCCGGTATTCACGTTGGTGAACTTTACTACCATATTGGATATACTGGGTTCTTCAAATCCTTCCGGGAGCGTTGTGTTTAATGTAAATTCGGTTGTATTAACCGTTTTGTTATCGTCCGTGCAAGACAGTGCGCTAAAGATCGTCACGATCAGCGAACAGAAAATGATAAGATTGTTTTTCATATTCATGATATATTGGTGTTATAATTTGATGTTCAATTCCATGCCGAAATAGGGGACTGCTTTCCTTCTGATTTTCGCCCCGTTGGCCTCGTAGCTGGGATTGTAGTCCAGTATGTTGTTCACGAACAGGGAGAGTCCTATCTTTTGGTTGAAATACTTGGTCGCCGAGAAATTGATGTTGATAGACACGGGAACCGTTGTCCGTTTGAAAGCGGCCTCGTTATAGTTCACTACCAGATGCTGGCGTTCCATGTCGGTTTGGTCGGCAGCCGTGTAATCGTGTTCTTCTCCTTTGATGTCCACGTATTTGATCGGTATCCCGTTCTTTCTCATACTCTTCTGTGCGGTAAACCACATGCATTGTACCGAAGTGGCGAAATTCAGTCCGAGTTTTTGCAGGTACGTGTCGAACATGAAGTTCGTGTTGAATTGTTCCCGGATGTACCCGTCGTCGTCCAGGTATAACCCGATGTATTTTAATGCCTTCCCGTTCAACATCACGCTGGGTTTCCTGTACACCGGCTGGCTGTTGTGGTAGGTCGATTTGAACCATGCCCCGGTAACCGTGAGGCGGGTGTGTATGGATTCGATGCGGTTGGACGAGTATTGAAATTCAACTCCTTTTTTGATGATCATGCTACCGTTCGTGTTTATCCCGTACGTGCTGATCACCGTGTCGTTCGTGTAAGTCAGGTCACTTAATTCCGGTGGTCCCTGTAATGAGGTGTGCTCAATGGCCGAGGCGTCATATTTTTTATACTGGAAAGACCGGTAGTAGTTGGTTGTTCTGAAACCGTCAGTCATTTTCTCGTAGAAATAATTCACGGAGAACAGGTGTTTGTCATAATCGAAATCCAGACGTACTTCCCATTTCTTGTTACGGGCAGGTTCCAGATCATAATTCGTCGGGTCGATAATATAGGTCATCATGTTTAAACGCCGGAAGTCAGCGTTCGTGTGATAATAGTTCAATTGGGTCAAGTCGTAATAGATCTTCTCCGGGTAGAGTTGTGACATCACTGGCATTTTCCTTTGCCAGCCGATACCGCCGACAAGTTGGATGTTTAGTTGTCGATCGTAGAGAAACAGGGTCGGGAATTTCCATTGTGCGTTTACCCGGGGATCGAAGTATATTTTACCCTGCATCCGGTAATCCGCATCCAAGTTGAGCGGGGAGAAGGCACGTATTCCCCCTGCCACGATCAGTCGATGCCGCTCAACAGGAATATCAATCCGGTCTTCGATGAAAAACGATAACAGGTGATCTGCCGGAATCTCGTCATACGGTCTGGGACGATGGGAGGTCGAGGGATAAAGAGGCCGTGTTAAATCATAGACCTGACCCTTCCCTAGGTTTTTACTCATTCGCCATTCAACTCCCGCTTTCAATTTATTCGTGGTGCTGAAAAGATCGAAATGGAATTCACTCATCGCCTTCACGTAAGCATTGATGGGTTTGCCATCCACTTTTAAATGTGCCGTATAGCGATACGGGAGAAAAATCCCGTCGTGTTCGCCTTCTTCCGTGTTGTCGGGAATGGGAGTATCTTTATCCAGCGAGATAAATTTAGTCTGTTTGATTTTGTTGAGCGAGTAGTCCACGGCGGCGGTTAAGTTGACGTATTGCCAGTGCCGGGATTGGGTGAATACCCAGTTCAGCCTGTTTGCCATGGACATTCGGTGATAGCTGGATTTGTATTTGTCTATCTTTTTATAGCTGATGTCCGGGTCGCTTTTTTCATCATCAATGGATTGTCCGTAGTCCAAGTCCAAATCCCATGATAATGACCGGGCATTTGTTTTCCATACCCGTGCCACGTGGGTGGTTGCGGAGAGACGTTTGTAGTTTTCCAGATTGTTGCGGGGATCGATCTCTGCATCCAAGTAATCGAACCCGAAGTTGAATATCCATCCTTTGTTTGTTGCGAATCCTTTACCGAGGTACACGAGTTTACTTTCGGGGTCTGATTTTATGCGGGCTTCCCACGGATGGGCTCCCGCTTTTCGTTGGATTTTGATTACCCCGCTGGTTAGTTCACCGTATTCAACGGAGGGAATCCCCCGGATCACTTCCACGCTTTCGATGAAATCGGTTGATAGCATACGCATATCGACCCCCTTGCCCATGCTGTTACGGTAGTAATCGTGATCGCTTTGACTGGCTCCCAGCACGTGTTGCATATTGGCATCCGTGTTGATCGGAACCCCATTGACCAGAAAAGAGGTACCTAATGATGAAATATCGTAATCGTCACTGGAAACACCAACTTCCCGCAAACGGGCTTGGTTTACGCCACCGAGGGCGGGAGCTTTCGTTCTTCCGCCCGGCAGTAATGCCAGAATATCCGTGAAACTTGACGGTTGCAGGAGTTCCATGGCCTTGCGGTTAATCTTTGAAGAGGTTGTAAGGCCTCTGGATTCGGATGCGGTGACAATAATGTCTTTTAGCGTGATATTGTCCGGTTGCAAGGCGATTGCAATTGTCGTGTCCCGGTGGATGGACAGGGATTGATGTATCGGGGTATATCCGATAAAAGAGATGCTGAGAGAGTAGGTTCCGGTTGGAACTTTTTTTATGCTAAAACTTCCTTTCGTATCACTGATTGCGTGAAATTGTACGGAATCATTCTTTAATAATACGGTTGCGAATTCTAGTAATTCGTTCGTCTTGGCGTCTTTTACATTCCCTTGCAGGTGAATTTGTGTTTGACTTTGCGCTTGAATCGGTAGTGCGATAGATAGATAACTCAATAAACATAGAATCTCAATAATCCCAAATCTGCATTTCATCACTTACTTCTTTTTGTCGACGCAAAGTTATAGAGTAGGATAATATGAATCTATCGCCAAAAGTAAGGATATTGGGGGTGCTTTTGGGGGGAGATGTATCCCCGTTTGTGGGGATAAAAAAAGAATACGTCAAACGACTTTTGACGTATTCTTTTGTTTGTAAGGTTTATAAACCCAATGACTTTTTGGTATGTTATTTCTGTAATTTATCAGCTCTTTCTTTTAATCTTGCTGCACGAGCCTCGCTATCCGGGTGGGTAGAGAACATCTGTTGGATGCGAGAGGCTTTTTCTCCTCCTGAGTTGGAGAGTTCCACCAGTTTGGTTAAGGCTTTTGACATGGCATAGGGATCAACTTTTTGTTGGAGGCAAAAATCAAAAGCGTAATCATCAGCGGCGAATTCTTGCTTTTGTGAGAATTGAGCCCCCATGAAAGCCTCTGCCAGTGCTCCCAGTTGGGAATCGGTCAATTTGGATGCAGTCTCGCTTACCGCACCTGCCACGTTCTTGGCAGCCGAGCGAAGGTAGGCGTTTTTCATGGCGTGCTTGGTGTCTTGGTGTACCACGTGTCCGATTTCATGACCGATAACGGCCAGAACCTCGTCGTCTGTCATCAATTCCATTAATCCGGCAAAGATACGGATGCTTCCGTCCCCGCAGGCAAATGCATTAACATCAACAACTTCATATATAGCAAAATTCAGTTTTAGACCTTCAATTTTGGGGAAGTTTGCCGTAATCTTGGCCAAGCGTTTACCTAATTCGCTATCCGGTGACGCCACTTTATTATGTGTGTCCATCCATTGTATGTATTCTTGGCTCATGTTGGCAATGTCCTCGTCGGAAAGAGTGATCGCCCCGGCTGCGTCCTTTCCGGCTTGAATGGCTTTTTTCGTGTCGATTTTCATTTTGCCGATTTTTATTTGTGCTTGTAAGGTTAAGGTTCCGGCAAGTAATAATACGCACATGAATAGTTTTCTCATCGTTGTAATGAATTTTAATGTTTGATTATTAAATATTTCCTTATTATCGTCCGATTCTATAAAACATGGCGCAAAAGTAAGCATTTCTCTTATATCTTCAACAGAAAAGAATTATTAAAAAAAATTCTTGCGAGAAGTGAGCAAGTGAAGAAAATTATATTACCTTTGCATCGCTCAAATGAAAAGGACTCGTAGCTTAATGGATAGAGCACTTGGTTACGGCCCAAGAGGTTGTGGGTTCGACTCCCGCCGAGTTCACGAAAAATAAATTTATTAAACCTTGTAAATCGAAAGATTTACAAGGTTTTTTGTTTTAGAAAACGCTCAATCACGCTTTGTATTTCCATAACTTGATCACGAGACAAATAGCTTAATCCTTGATCATTAATTTGCACGTCATATTCGATTTTGGGAATCTCGTTTATCCGTGTTAGTGTTTCATTTTTTATAATCATGGGTGTTTCTCTCGTGATATCTATTTTCTTATGAGTGTCATTTTCTTCTTGTAACAAGACGTCGAGTTTGTTCTTTCTCGATCGTGTCGATTTAATTTTCTTCGGTTTTACCCCGGGAATGGAGCATTGTATATCCATTTTCTCGACTTGATTCAAAAACGAGAGAAGGGTTAAGAACAAATCCAGTATTACCCAAGAAGGAGTGCTTTGTATTTCTACATATAGGGCGTCAGCGGTATAACCCGCGCTAAAAATCCCCTTGTTAAAAGTCGTCGTTTTTCGAATCATGGAATATTGTCCCAAATCAGAAGATGAATTCTCGTTTGCCATGGGAATTTCGTCTTCTCTATCCCAGTAATCTTCTATCGTTTCATAAAGAGATTTTAAATCCTCGAGGGATAACCCGTGAATGGTTTCTTTCCCGAGTTTTAAATAGTAACTCTGCACGGGTTCATCTTGACTCGTGGTACAAGTGGGGATATTATCATTTTTCATAGTATTTCGTTTTTTATTGTTGTTAAATTATTTGTTTTCCCGTAAAAAATCAGCCAGTATTTTTTCAAATTTTTCAAACTCGGGGGGAGATAATTTGTCTGAGCTCTGCCCGTTAATATATAACGTGTAATAAAATGTAGGTTTGGCATCCCAACAACCATGATTGATCCCTTTTGAAACATCCATGTTGTTATCAAGTAAGTTTTCGTGTTCGCTCGTGAGATCGTTTTCTCGAATTTCTATCAAGAAATTTTCCCGTTCCTCGTGTACCCACGTCGAATTATCAATATGTTGAAGACGTAATCGCCGGGTGTTATCCTTTAAAAAAGTTTGAAGTGAGTCAGAAAGAGCCTTTACCTGTGAATAGGTGATACCCTGGATCTTTCCGGCAGAAGAAAAAATGTAATAACGAGTTTTTAGCTCATCGCACATTTCACCAAGATTCATGTCCATTTCTATGGAAAACCAAAAATCTTTAAGATCTTCTTTCATCCTTTTGCGTGCGGTCTTTTCCTTCTCTCGAAATAATTCAATCCTGTGTTGCAGGTTTTCAAGTTGGAGCCTAGAGATTCCATGCAGTGACCGGTTGCCTGTAACGATACAATAACTTTTCTTGGAATTATTCTCTTCTACGATGGGATTCATGGGGGGCGAATTATCCATGATATGCTGTATTAGTGAAGGCAGAAAAAAAGACGGTTCCGCCTGTCCCGTTGATCGACACCGCAAGGGCCGAGGGTGCATTAACACTCCTCACGGGGGTACAGGAACCGCCGTATGGAGATAGCAGGCATAAAAAATGCCTGTCATGAATTGGCAGGTTTCCCCGCCCTTGCGTTATGTCGATCGCCACAAATGTACAATTAATTTTGAAATTATATACAATTTTGTGGTAAAAAGAAAAAATCGTTGTTTTATGCTTAATTCCTTCGTCACTCCGTGCCAAGTGAGCCCAAAAGGGGCTCGGAGCGGCTATGTTCGACAGATAACGAGCAAAGCTCTCTATTTGTCCTCACTTGATCATCTTTATAAGTTGACATGGTGTATTTTTAGGGTAGAGCTCTTTTATCTTTGGAGCAATCTCAGATCAAAGACGGTACATTTTCGCTCCCGAAGGTCTTTGTACCGAAGTTGATTCGAAGGTGCACCGAAATTGATCCCTATCTTCAACGGGATTTCATTGGAACTTGATGGGGTGGTCACGGGAGACTAGGGTGAGGATTGGGCTGGGAGATTCTAAATAAAATAGTGAGAAATTAACAGGAATGTCATTTTTTTGAAGGTGATAAATGTTATTTTTGTAAGAGTTATAAAACTAAGCACAATGATGGAGAAGACGGTTTATTTTTTGGGGTCGGGTTTTTCTAAAGAAGCGGGAGGTTTGGTTCAGAACGAAATCATCAAGACCATTCTGGATGAGGATTTTACATGGGGTAACGAGCGTTTAATTAAAGCCAAAAATAACTTTATCGGCTTTCTGAAGGAAGAGTTGCATATTTACGAGGATCACTATTGTAGCGTGCAATTAGAGGATATATTCACGCCGATAGATCGTTGTATCTGGGACGGACTTTCTATTGGTCGTTACAGTGCCAGGGGATTGGTGGAGTTACGGGAAGAGTTTAACGCACTGATGGGAGCTGCGGTGAATTACAGTTTCCAGAAAAATCGGGCTTGCTGTGATTATATAGATGAGTTCGCGGAATATATAAATCAGGTTGCCCGGCAGCGTATGGTGGACGGGATGGATCGGGTGGCGGTGATCACGACGAATTGGGATGTGATGTTTGACCATGCCTTGAAACGGGCCATTGAGAACGGGCACCCGGAAAAGTTGAGCGTGGTGGATTATTGTTGCTACGTGAGTTCGTGGGAGGCAAATGACGACACGATTAAACCGGGGCTACTTGCCGTGGGGTATGGCGGGTACAATATTAAATTGCTGAAGTTGCACGGGTCGATGAACTGGTTTCAATGTCCCATGTGCCAGCGTATGTACGTCCGGTTTGGCGAGGAGATCGAGATCATGAAGGCTGCGTATTGTCGGCACTGCCGGAAGAATTATGGTATGTCGGAGATTAATTCGATCAAGTTACAAAGCAATTTGTTGTTACCTACCTATTTAAAGAATCTGAGTAATATCCAGATTAAATTGGTTTGGCAGAATGCAGCGATTGAACTGTCGGAGGCAACGAGAATCGTGTTTATCGGTTATTCTTTGCCGTCTGCCGATTTCGAGATCAGGCAATTATTGGCGAGGATGATTCGTCCGGATGCAGAAATACAGGTAGTTCTTTATCCGGATAATCCTCATGTGGAGGCGGAAGCGGAGCGATACCGAAATTTTTTCGGTAGTCGGATTTCAGAACAGGATATCATGCGGTTGACGGTACCGGAATACGTGGGGAAGTTAAAAACTAAGAGCTAAAAACTAAAAGATAAAAGTTGTGACGGGTTGGAACTTGGGGATACTTTTATCTTTTAGTTTTTAACTTTTATCTTAAAAGTGGTATTTATACTCTATTATGGTAGGTCTGAATGCTTTATTTTTGTATGTATAAAGAAATGTACAATTCAAGGAAAGAATTTATGACAAGTTATCATTTAGAGTCAGCATGTTGCGGGACTACTTTTGAGGATAAAGAGTGGGAGTTAGAATGTCCCCATAAGGATGGTGCGGCTTTGATCTATGCACATTATGCAAAACGTCAATTTGAAGTGAGAAATGATTTGCCCGGTATTTACAGGTATGCGAATTGGATGCCTATTTGCCGGACGCTGGAAGGTTCCGGGGCTCCTGTGACTTACAAGAGCGAGGGGCTGGCCGAGTATCTGGGCCTGTCTAATTTGTACATAACGTTTAACGGTTATTGGCCGGAACGAAATGCCGTGATGAAGACCGGATCTTTCAAGGAGTGTGAAGCATTTTCTGTATGTGCACGAAATAACGCTTTTAATGACAAGATTATGGTGGTGGCTTCTGCCGGAAATACGGCGAGGGCTTTCGGGCGTGTATGTTCAGAGAATCGTATACCGTTGTTATTGTGTGTGCCGGAAGATAATTTGGAGGCAATTTGGGCGGATGGGCCGTGGAATGATTGCGTGAAATTGGTATGTGCGGCTTCAGGATGTGATTATTTTGACGCGATTCATCTATCTAATATTATATGCGAGATGGAGTTTTTCTACCCTGAGGGAGGGGCCAAGAACGTGGCTCGCCGTGATGGGATGGGAACAACCGTGTTGTCGGCCGTGGAAACAATCGGTCGTATCCCGGATTATTATTTCCAAGCCGTGGGTAGCGGAACGGGTGCGATTGCGGCATGGGAGGCTAACAAACGATTTATTGCCGATGGGCGTTTCGGTTCGCATTTGATGAAATTGATGGTTTCTCAAAACGCACCGTTTACGTTGATGTACGATGCATGGAAAGCGGGTTCTCGGGCTTTGTTGGCATTGGATGAGAATATGGCCAGAGAGCAAGTGAAAGAGATGTGTGCCAAGGTGTTGTCAAATCGTAAACCTCCTTACTCTTTGAAGGGAGGGTTGTATGATGCGTTGGTGGCAACGGGTGGAGATATGTTCTTGGCAACGAATGAAGAGGCGATGGAGGCTAAGGCGTTGTTCGAGCAGTTGGAAGGAATTGATATTGAGCCGGCGGCGGCGGTTGCTTTGGCCAGTTTGATGCAATGTGTTCGGGAGAGACGGGTAGAGGAGGATGCCGTGATCATGTTGAATATTACGGGAGGAGGAATTGCCCGTTATAAAAAAGAATTTAATCCGGTGATGCAGAAGCCTGATTTGGTGTTCCCGGTAAATCCGAACCCGGAGATGGTAAAGGAGAAAGTGAGAGAGTTGATCGGAAAGTAAAAAATATATCAAAAACCCCGTAACGAAAGTTGCGGGGTTTTTCGTACCTTTGAAATTCGAATATTTTCAAAGAAAAGGGATATGAATAGACTGAAAGAGCACAAAGGGATAAATTTGTTGCTTCGATATAAAAAAGAGATACTCCGTCGTATGGATTGCCTGTTGGATTTGGACTATCATTACATGGTGTTGCGCAGGGATTACGGGAATCGTTTCGTGATCACGGAGTTTTTGCAAAAAGCATTGTCCATCGTGGTGGTTTCTTTTAATCGTTTTATCAAGGATGCGTGTACAATTTCGGCTTCAGCACTCACGTTCTATTCGATTCTTTCGTTTATCCCGTTGATGGCGTTGGCTTTCGCGTTGGCAGCCGGGTTTGGTGCCCGCGAAGCGTTGGAGAAAGAGTTTATGATACAGTTGGGGGATAACCAGGAGTTCGCCGGACAGTTGTTGGGGTATGTTTCGAAGGCGATTGACCATGCTAAGGGCGGGGTGATCACGGGGGTCGGTATCGTGATTTTATTGTGGTCGGTGATCAAGGTGCTGAATAGTACCGAAATGACGATGAATCGTATTTGGGGAGTACGTAAGGGACGAAGTTTGCGGCGGATGTTCACGGATTATTTCTCGATTATCTTTATTGCCCCGATTCTGATGATTCTCGTGAGCAGTTTGAATTTGTTCATGACAAGTTCCGGTTGGCAGGAGAATTTCCCGTTAATCAGTTCTTTCTTGCAAATTGTGATCAAATTACTGCCTTATATGCTGGTGTGGATGTTGTTTATTTTCCTGTATATGTTCATGCCAGCGACCCCGGTGAAGTTCAAGCACGCTTTCGTGGCGGCGATGATTGCCGGGACGGTTTACCAGATCATTCAGTGGTTTTATATTCGTTTTCAGATAGGCATGAGTTCTTACAGTGCCATATATGGTACGCTGGCTGCCTTGCCGTTGTTGCTGGTGTGGTTGCAGTTAAGTTGGAGTGTCGTGTTGTGGGGTACGGAATTGTGTTATATTCTCCGAAACAGGCACTTCATGTACAAGAACGAATTGTTCGGGGATACGGCTTGGATGGAGACATTGGAATGTGCGCTGAAGGTCATGAAGTTTGTGGCTAGAGTGTACGTGAACGGGGAGGGTGGTCCGAGTCTGGGGATGATCAACAAGGAGTTGAAGATTAACACCGGAAAGTTGCGTATCGTGTTGCAAGAGCTGGTGGATTTGCATATTCTAGTGGAGGCGAAGGAAGAGGATGATTATTTCTATTATCCGGCCTTTGATCTGCATACCATGTCGGTGGGAGATATCATCATTCGTTTTTCGAGGGTGGATGAAAGTCGGGATGAGGTTTGGAAAAAACAATTCAAGGAAACCGTGTTGTCCGGTTTTGCAGGCGATCGGTTGATTGTGGATTCTGGGACTCAGCAATAACGGGAATGCTTGCGTTTTAAAGTCTCGTTTTTTCTTGTATATCTGGTAAAACTTTTATATATTGTCGAGCAAATTGAAATGAAGTATGAGGAAAAGAATCGATTTAGAGTACATTTTCTCATCGTCGGTAACAATATTGTTCTCCCGTCTAAGTTCTGCTCCCGGTTTGGCGGAGTGGTTTTCCGATGATGTGAAACATGATGGAAATATCTTCACGTTTGTGTGGGATGGTATTGGTGAAGAAGCGGAGTTAGTGGATATGAAGAAAAATTCTTACGTGCGCTTCAAGTGGTTGGATGCGGACGATGAGGAAGAATTTTTTGAATTTTCGCTCCACGTAGAACCTTTGACGGAGGAGGTCGCTTTGATCATCACGGATTTCGTGGATGCTGATGAAGAGGGGGATGCCATTGAATTATGGAATAAACAGGTCGAAATGTTACATCGCACGGTGGGTGGATAAAGTTTTTTTCTATCTTTGTGAATTCGTTTATCACGAGTAAAGTAGAAAAATAAGAAAACCAATATAAGGTGCTAAAGATGAAGAAGCTCCACCTGTTTATGCTTAAAAGCTTTGTCGGTCCTTTTGTGGCCACCTTTTTTATCAGTATGTTCGTTTTGATCATGCAGTTCTTGTGGCGATATATTGATGATTTGGTGGGAAAAGGATTGGAAGGCCATGTTATTTCAGAATTACTTTTTTACGTGTCATTGACTCTCGTGCCGATGGGTTTACCATTGGCCGTGTTGTTGGCCTCCATCATGACATTTGGTAGTTTGGGGGAGAATTACGAATTAACGGCGTTGAAAGCGGCAGGTATTTCCCTGTACCGGATTATGAAACCGTTGATCGTGCTGATCATTATTTTCACGATTGCGGCTTTCTTTTTTTCCAACAATGTTCTTCCTTATGCTAACTTGAAGGCGAGTAGCTTATTGTACGATATAAAACGACAGAAACCGGAATTATCCTTGAAGGAGGGAGTGTTTATCAATGATATAGAGGGGTATAGTATTAAGGTGGATCAGATCGACAAGAAGTCGGGTATGATGTACAAGATGTTGATTTACAACCATACGGATAGAAAAGGTAATTATGAGATGACAATTGCGGATTCCGGTATCATGGAGGCAGACCCGACGGGACGTTTTATGGAGGTGGAATTGTATCACGGTTACACGTACACGGACGAGGGGTTGAAGTCGAATAATAATAAAACCTATCCTTTCCGGCGAGTGCAGTTTGACAAGCAGTACTTTGTTATCCCGTTAGGCGATAAGGATTTGCAGCGTACAGATGAAGATTTGTTCAAGAATAGCTACGGAATGTTAAATATTGCCCAGTTGGATAGTACGGTTTCGGCCCTGTCTCTACGATTGGATAGCCGGAAACAAAGGAAAGCGTACGATATGCTCCGGGAGAATTACGTGAGGAAACAGGAGAGAAACCCCAAGCGGGATAGCGTGATTCGTGAAGAGACGAGAGGGGGTGTCAGGAATCTGGATAGTCTTTACCGGACTTTTGACGTGGAGGAACGGAAAAACACGATTGACCAAGCCGTGCAGCTTGCCCGGGGGGCTCAAACGAGTCACATGAATGATTTATCCATCAATAAACGGGACGAAGAGGCCGTTCGTAAATATAATATCGAATGGCATAGAAAGTTTACCTTGTCATTTGCTTGTTTTATTTTCTTCTTTATCGGGGCCCCGCTGGGGGGTATTATCCGTAAAGGAGGATTGGGGGCCCCGGTAGTGGTTTCGATTTTCTTGTTTATTGTGTATTATATTATCTGGATGATGGGGGAACGAGCGGCCCGGGAAGGGGTACTGGAACCTTGGCAGGGCATGTGGATTTCTTCCGTGATCCTGTTGCCATTGGGTGCTATATTGACTTACACGGCCATGACGGATTCGGCTGTCATGAGTAGTGAATCGTATACTAATTTTATCAAGAAGATCATCGGTTTCTTTAAAAAAAAAGATAAAAATGCGTGAATTGAGAATCGTGTATATGGGAACACCGGATTTTGCGGTGTATCCGTTACAGAAGTTGCTGGAGGCCGGACACAAGGTCGTGGCTGTCGTGACCAATCCGGATAAACCGGCGGGGAGGGGACAAAAGATTCAAGAGTCTCCCGTGAAGAAGTTTGCCGTGGAGAAGGGGATTCCCGTGTTGCAGCCGGAGCGTTTCCGGGATGAACGGTTTTTAGAGGAGTTGAGGGCTTTTCAAGCGGATTTGCAGCTCGTGGTGGCATTCAAGATGTTGCCGGAGGTGGTTTGGAATATGCCCCCGTTGGGAACGGTTAATTTGCACGCTTCTCTGTTGCCGGATTACCGGGGGGCGGCCCCGATCAACTGGGCGGTGATGAACGGGGAGACTTGTAGCGGGGTGACGACTTTTCTTTTGAAACACGAGATTGATACCGGGAATTTGATTTTCCAAGAGCGGGTGGAGATTGAGCCGAACATGACGGCCGGGGAGTTGCACGATCAATTGATGTACTCGGGGGCCGATTTGCTGGTGAAAACGGTGGAGGCAATGGCTGCCGGAGATTATCCGTTGCAGGATCAGGTAGGGTTGCTGGCCGGGCGTGAACCGAAACACGCACCTAAAATATTCAAGGAGGATATGAAGGTGGATTGGACACTTGGGGTGGACGCTATTTTTAATCATATACGAGGACTTTCACCTTTTCCGACGGCGTGGACCGAGTTTCGAAACAAGAAGAACGGGGAAGTCGTGTCGTTGAAAATTTTTGAGACAGAGCGAATCGTGAAAGATCATGGGAAAGACGTTGGTTTATCAACGGATAATAAAACTTACCTGGACGTGTTGGTAGAGGGGGGAGTCATTCGGATAAAAGAGTTGCAGTTGTCCGGGAAAAAGCGGATGAAGACGGAAGAGTTCTTGCGGGGATTTCATATAGAGGATTACTCTTTGTAATCAATTTACTATGCGTGTCAGGCGAGAAACTATGCGAAGGCCGATCCTTAGGTTAGGGTTCGGGGGGAGTGTGTTACTCGCTTTGGTGATTGGGTGGTGGTATTTTCTACCAACCTCGTTGTTTACTGTACCTTATTCCACTGTGATTCTGGATAAGGAGGGGGAGATTATGGGTATGACGGTAGCGAGTGACGGGCAGTACCGGGTGTCGGGCAGGGGGCGCCTTTCCATGAAGTATATGGCCGCTTTACTATGTTTCGAGGATAAGCGGTTTTTGACTCACTCCGGGGTGGACCCGTTGGCGATAGGACGGGCGTTGTGGTTGAACGTGCGGAGTGGTTCGGTCGTGAGTGGCGGGAGTACGTTGACGATGCAGGTAATTCGGCTGTTACGTGACAACCCGCCCCGGACGATTCCGGAGAAGATATTGGAAATGTTGCTGGCGATTCGTCTGGAACAGAGTTACACGAAATGGGAGATTCTGAATATGTACGTGGACCACGCCCCCTTTGGTGGGAATATCGTGGGAATACAGGCGGCATCACTAAAATATTTTAATCGTCAGCCGGATGAATTGAGCTGGGCCGAGGCGGCATTGCTTGCCGTGTTGCCCAATGCCCCGGCTTTGATGTACCCGGGAAAGAATATGCCCAGTCTGAAAGGAAAGCGGAATGCTCTGTTGCGTGAACTTTATGAACAGGGATATTTTGAGCAAGGGGATCTGGAAATGGCGATGGCGGAACCTTTACCGGAACAGGTGTATAGTCCGGAGTGTATCGCACCTCATTTGCTGGCAAGAGCTTACGGGCAGCGTCGTGGAGAGATCAGCCAGACGTTTATTGATTTCCGGTTGCAGGAGCAGGTGAACGGGATTGTGAGGCGGCATATTGACGTGTTGAAACACAATCATATCTATAATGCTGCCGTGTTGGTAGCGCATATCCCGACCGGGCAAGTACGGGCTTATGTGGGAAACGGGCCAAAGGTGCGTGATGACGGGGGCAATCAAGTGGATATTATCACTTCGAATCGTAGTTCGGGGAGTATTTTGAAACCAGCTTTGTACGCGTTGATGCAGCAATCCGGGTGTATCTTGCCGGGGACGATCGTGTCGGACGTGCCGTCCCGTTTCGGGGGATATGTCCCCTCGAATTTTAACAAGGATTTCCAAGGGATTGTCCCTGCCGACAAGGCGTTGTCAATGTCTCTGAATATTCCTTTCGTGCGCTTGTTGCGGGAGTACGGGGTGGAGCGTTTCTATGATGATTTGAAAAAGATGGGGATCACGACATTGAATCGGAAGGCGGAGAATTACGGGTTAAGTTTGATTTTGGGAGGAGCCGAGTGTAAGTTGTGGGATTTGTGCAATATGTACGGGGGGATGGCTTCAATTTTGAGGCACTATAACGAGTGTGACGGGACGAGTTTTAACCATGAGTTTCGACGTTTACGACTTTGGGCAGATGAACAGGTGGATAGTGTCGAAGTGCAGAATAACGTGGTTAACGCTGCTGCGGTATGGCTTACTCTCAAAGCTTTGCAGGACGTGGAACGGCCGGACCTGGAGTCGGGATGGAAGAATTTTGCTTCTTCAATGAATCTTTCCTGGAAGACGGGAACGAGTTTTGGCTTCCGGGATGCTTGGGCGGTAGGGGTGAATCCGGAATACGTGATCGGGGTGTGGGTTGGTAACGCGGATGGCGAGGGACGTCCCGGACTGATCGGGGTACGGGCTGCGGCTCCGATTTTGTTTGAGGTGGCCTCTTTGGTGAGGACAGATGCCCGTTTTTATATGCCGAAGGAGGAGTTATCCGCGGTTGCCGTTTGTCGTAAGAGTGGGTATCGGGCATCTTCTATATGTCCGGAGACGGATACTATTTACGTGGCTCGATCCGGGGAAAAAACAGAGGTTTGTCCTTACCATCGATTAGTGAATCTTGACCGGACGGGTAAATTTCGGGTGGATTCGGAATGTGAATCCGTATCACGCATGAGGATAGAACCTTGGTTCGTGCTGTCTCCCGTGCAGGAGTGGTATTATGCCCGCACACATTCGGATTACAAGAAATTGCCGCCTTATCGTGTCGATTGCCAGCGGGGGCAGGATGATGTGATGGAAATGATTTACCCGCAGCGAGGATTGCGGGTGTTTATTCCCAAAGATTTAGGGGGAGTGGTACGTGGTGTTGTGTTTGAAATGGCTCATCGAGAGCCTTCCACGTTGGTGTACTGGCATATTGACGATCAATTTCTGGGAACAACCCGTTATCATCACCAATTAGAGGTGAACGTAGCCCCCGGACGACATACGCTTTATCTCGTGGATGCGAAGGGGAATTCGCTACGGCAGAGTTTTGTTGTCGTGGATGGGGAAAAGGATTATAAATGAGTTAATGCTTGCCGGGTTTTAGGAAATCATTTTTGCTGATCTTGGTGTGATGTTTTTCTTTGTCTCCGGATTTTACGACAATAGTTACCGAATCTTTCCATTGCTGAAGGTTTACAAGTGATGAAATATCACATGAAACGGTTTCGTAGTCGGTCTGAGTTTTTGACCAATCATCGGGAGTATTCGGGTTGTAGTAAAGTTGTAATTTCAGTGAATCCTGAGTTTGTTCTTGAGGATCATATACTAAACTGATTTTACCTTGAATTTTCTCTCCGGTTATCGAGTTAAATGTGGAAAAACCTGCATGTAGATCGAAATAACCACGGTAGCCATAGCCTATACCCAATAATGAGGGTAATTGACAATTCTCGGCAACGTTTGTGTCATTAGCTTCCTCTTGGCTAATCGGGTGAATTACCTCGTATTTTGACCACGTGACGACATGGGCATTGTTGATAAACTTTTCACCGTTCGTGGAGGTTTCCCAGTCTTCCTCGTTATAATAAAAGCTGAAATAACCTCTTTCCGCATCAGCGAGATTTTTGTCATATGAGATTACCAGTCCCCCACCATCCAGATAGCAATAGAAACCGTTTGTTGTGTCCCCGATAATTGTGGCAGTGCTCATAAAGCCTCTTGAGCCGTCATCTTTGTTGTCATTGCAACTAGAGCCTATTACTAGGCATATAAATAGGGTAATGATTACTGGTAAATTCTTATTCATACATAATTGATTATAATACAGCAAATATACAAAAAATGCACTGCGAGAGTGCATTTCCTTCAATGAATATTTTATGAATACTTCTATTATTTCCTGTTCACGTCTCTGGAACTAGCCTGAGCGGTAGGCATAATTTGGATGTCGTTCAAGCAGATATGAGCCGGGCGTGTCACGGTAAACACGATCGTGTCGGCGATGTCTTCTCCCGTGAGAGGGGTAACACCCTTGTACACGTTGTCTGCGGCTTGTTGGTCACCTTTGTAACGCACTACGGAGAATTCGGTTTCGACCATTCCCGGAGCGATGTTGGTTACCTTGATGTTGTGTTTCAACATATCGATGCGCATGGCTTTAGAAAGGGCATCCACGGCGTGTTTGGTGGCACAGTATACATTCCCACCAGGATAAACTTCCTTGCCTGCCACGGAGGCGATGTTGACGATATGTCCTTTTTCATTTTTGATCATCAAAGGGGCTACTTCATGGGTGATGTAAAGAAGGCCTTTCACATTGGTGTCGATCATGCGTTCCCAATCATCCAAAATCCCATCTTGAATAGGAGAAGTTCCCACGGCAAGACCTGCATTATTGACTAGAATATCTATATTTTTCCACTCTGTCGGTAGGTTGCTGATTGCGTTGTGAACTTCCTCTTGGTTACGAACATCGAATTGAAGAGCCAATACTTTAATGCCTTTTGCCTTTAATTCATCTTCCAGTGCAGCTAGACGGTCGCCCCGGCGTCCGGTGATGATGATGTTATATCCGATTTCGGCCAACTTGGTTGCTGTAGCCTTTCCGATACCGGAAGTGGCCCCTGTGATTAATGCTATCTTGTTCATTGTAATTATTGTTTAAATCTGTCGTGCGAAGGTATGATTTTTTTCTTATTTTCGCACGAAATAATGGTTTCAAGTTACAGGTTGCAACTTGCAGGTTTGTTTCCGGACGAATAGCTTTTGAGCTTGTAACTTGTAACCTGTAACCAGTAACGTGGCAAAGCCACCATATTATGTATAAAGAGATAGAATTGAGGATTACGCCGGAAGAGGCACATGATCGGGAGATTGTCAATGAGCTGTTGGCAAGGATGTTGCACGTAGATCAGGAGAGAATCGTGCATGTGGAGATTTTGCGAAAATCGATAGATGCCCGTCAACGCAGGGTTGTTATTCAACTGAAAGTTGGTGTTCATCTGGATCGGGTGGAACAGAAAGAACGAGTATTTGTACCCCAATACCGGGATGTTTCGTCTGCCGGGACGGTTGTCGTGGTGGGTGCCGGACCGGCCGGTTTATTTGCGGCTTTACGCTTGATAGAGTTGGGGAAAAGACCGATAGTTTTGGAGAGAGGGAAATGCGTGGAAGAGCGGAAACAGGATCTGAATCGTTTGTACAAAACCGGGGTGGCGAATGAAGATTCGAATTACGGTTTCGGGGAAGGAGGGGCCGGGACGTTCTCGGATGGTAAATTGTTTACTCGCTCGAAGAAACGGGGGAACGTGGATCGTATTTTGGAAATCTTGGTCTATCACGGGGCGAATCCTAATATATTGATTGATGCACACCCGCATATCGGTACGGATAAATTACCCCAAGTAATTGTGAATATGCGTAAGACCATTGAAAAATATGGTGGAGAAGTACGTTTTAATAGTCGGGTGAGGGATATTATTATAGAGCAGAACCGGGTGAAAGGAGTTGTGACGGGTGATCAGGAGATTCAGGCAGAACACGTTATTCTTGCCACGGGGCATTCTGCACGTGACGTGTACCGGATGTTACAGGCCCGGTCCGTGTTGATGCAACCGAAGGATTTTGCCGTGGGGCTTCGACTGGAACATCCGCAAGAATTGATAGACCGGATTCAGTACCATAACCCGCAAGGGCGGGGAGATTTTCTACCTGCTGCCGAGTATAGTTTCGTGACGAATATGGATGGGCGAGGGGTATACTCATTTTGTATGTGCCCCGGGGGAGTGGTCGTTCCGGCTTGCACGGGACCTGAACAACAAGTGGTGAATGGTATGTCTGCATCTGGTAGAAACACGGCATGGGCAAATTCGGCTATGGTAACCTCGATCGGGGAGAGTGAATTGAATGGGATGAGGTACAAGGGATTATTTGCCGGATTGGAATTTCAAGAGGATTTAGAGCGGGCGTCTTGGGAACAGGGTGGAAAGAACTTGTATGCTCCGGCTCAACGATTAACTCATTTTCTGAGAGGACATTTAAGTGAAAATTTACCAAAAAGTTCTTATAAACCGGGAGTACAGGCAACCTCTTTTCAAGAATGGTTACCCGAGGTCGTTTACCAGCGTCTTCGTGGAGGGTTGGAGCAATTTGGGAAAAAGGCCCGAGGGTTCATCACGGAGAATGCCCTTCTGTTGGGCGTCGAGAGCCGGACTTCTTCTCCATTGAGAATACCGAGGGAGACCGAAAAGATGGTGCATCCTGAAATTGTCGGGTTATACCCTTGCGGGGAAGGAGCCGGATATGCCGGGGGAATTGTCTCGGCCGCGATGGATGGAGAAGGCTGTGCAGAGGCAATTTGTTAAGAAACAAGAAGGGCCTGATTGGTTATAACCGAATGTGTTAAAGTGACTTTGTTTTTTTGATAAAAAATTTGCATTGATCAAGAAAATATCTACATTTGCGAATGTATAAAGAATTTATTAGTTCTAATCCTAAAACTGTCTATTATGAATAAAGCTCAATTAATTGACGCAATTGCTGAAAAAGCTGGTTTGACAAAAGCAGATTCTAAAAAAGCATTAGAGGCTTTTGTAGCTACGATCGGAGAATCTTTGAAAAAAGATGAAAAAGTAGCATTGGTTGGTTTCGGATCTTTTTCTGTATCTGAAAGAAGCGCAAGAGCAGGTAGAAATCCGCAAACCGGGAAAACAATCCAAATTCCGGCAAAGAGGGTGGTGAGATTTAAAGCTGGTGCTGAATTAGAAGGCCAACTATAATTACCATTTAAGAGATTTAAAAGGGGGTGTTTAGAGACACCCTTTTTTTGTTCATCGACAAGTTGTAGGTTTTTCAGTTGCAAGTTGCGAAAAACGGAGAAAAATGAACTTGTAACTTGCAAACTTGTAACTTTTAACGTGACGAAGTCACCTTAAAATAGCATTATGCATACTGTAAAAGAACAGGTTGAGTATCTTAGAGAGTTTGTGACGGACTATAAAAATGACTTGTTCCGTCGGTTAATTGCGGAACGGACGAGTTATGTCACGATGGTACTCGAAGATTTTTACCAACAACATAATTGTAGTGCCGTGTTGCGTTCGTGTGATTGTTTTGGAATTCAAAATGTACATGTAATTGAAAATACGAATTCTTTCACGGATAATTCCGAAATTTCGATGGGAGCTGCCGATTGGTTGACGGTTCATCGGCACCGGAAGAGAGAGAATAACACGGTGGAGACGATCGAGATGTTGAAATCACAGGGATACCGGATCGTGGCAACAACTCCACATGAACGAGATACTTTTATTGATGATATTGACCTTCACAGGGGGAAGATGGCTTTTTTCATGGGGACGGAGTTGACGGGGTTGTCGGATGACGTGTTGTCGAGGGCTGATGAGTTCGTGAAAGTGCCCATGTATGGTTTTACGGAGAGTTATAACGTGAGTGTGTGTGCTGCTTTATTAATGTATAGCGTGGTACAGCGTTTGCGACAGACAGATATAGATTGGCATTTGCCGGAGGAGGAACGCTATCAAGTTTTGTTTGCTTGGTACAAGCGTTCGATTAAGGCTTCGGCTCAGATATTGGAACGATTTAATCATAACAAGTGAGAGATGTATTATTTGAAATGTAAACACTGTAATCACCTGAACGAGGTGAAGTCCGAGTACTTGATGGTATGTGGTTTGTGTAACCGGAAACTGGAGGATAATTACAAGGATTGGAAAGTGAAACATCCGGAGAAGTCGTTTGAAGACTTTCAGCGAGAGGTATGCCTGACAGAAGAACAGGTGAAGAAAGGAGATACGATAAAACCGACCGGTAAGAGAGGGAATAAAAAGGGGGTGATTGTCGGGGGGATAGGGGGAATACTGGTGATGTTGATGATTTTGCTTGTAATAAAGGGGATGAAGGATAGTTATGACGAGTTGTATGGAGATGGTGATACTCCGGTGTTGGAGCAGCAGTGGTACACGGGGACATACGCGGGAGGTGCGTCTCTTGCGACACCCAAGGCAATGAAGTCCGTGGGGAACGTGATGAATAAATTGCCCGAGGAGGTGCGTCCTTTGGTTAAAGAGATGCAAACTTTTAGTTATAAGGGAAACGGATTGGAATTCATGTATTTATACACCGAGTACACTCCTGAAGTTGGGCAGGTTGATTTAGAGGGAGCTGTGAATGGGGGATTGAATCAGTTGAAGAATCAACCCGGGGTATTCGATTTGAAAAATGATATTGCTTACGTGGAGGAGGGTGGTTTGAGCGGGGTCGTTATGCAGGGAACATACGTGCAAAGAGGGACGGAGTATGAATTTAAGATTACTTTATACACGACCGGATTGAAACTTTATCAATTTATTTCCAGTAATAAGAAAGGAGATGACACGGCTAGAGGTGTTGTGCGTCGAATATATGATTCGTTGAAAATCAGCGGACATGGAACATCAGAAACAGGAGGTGCAGAATGAAAGAACAAATGTATTTATTGGAACAGTTTGATGATATAAAGATATTGCGTTACGATGTCCCCGCTTTTGAGGGATTGTCTTTGCGGGAAAAGTTATTTGTTTATTACTTGAGTCGGGCGGCTTTGGCCGGAAGAGATATTCTCTGGGATCAGAATAATAAATATAATCTTCGGGTCCGGGCGGCTTTGGAAAGTATTCTTCGGGCATATCAAGGAAACCGGGAGACAGAAGAGTTTCAGGCTTTTTTGGTGTACGCTAAAAAAGTGTTTTTTGCTAATGGAGTACATCATCATTATTCGATGGAAAAGTTTACCCCTTCGTTTACTCCCGAATATTTTAAGTCACTTCTTCGGGAAGTGGGAGCGGAACAGTTGTACGAGGAAGTAGAACGTGTTATCTTTGATCCGGAATATATGGCGAAGCGGGTGGTACTGGACGAGGGGAAGGATCTGGTGCAGGCGTCTGCCAATCATTATTACGAGGGGGTGACGCAAGAAGAGGTGGAGAAATTCTACGGGGAGAAGAAAAAAGAGAATGCGTTGCTTTCTTGGGGATTAAATTCTACTCTGGTACGTGACGAGAATGAACAACTAAAGGAACAGGTGTGGTTTGCCGGGGGAAAATACGGGAAAGAAATTCACCGTATCGTGGAATATTTGAAGAAAGCCGCGGAATATGCTTGTAATGCGCATCAGAAAGAGGTGATCGAGTTATTGATCCGGTATTACGAGACGGGTGATTTGTCCTTGTTTGACCGCTACTCTATTGAGTGGGTGAAGGAGGTGGCAGCCCCGATAGATTTTATCAACGGTTTCATTGAAGTGTATGGAGATCCGTTAGCGTACAAGGCCAGTTGGGAATCCGTGGTTCAGATTATGGACGAAGAGGCCTGCGAGCGTACACGTAAATTGGCGGATAATGCCATGTGGTTTGAACGGAATGCACCGATTGACGAGCGTTTTAAGAAGAGTGAGGTGGTTGGTATTACGGCTAGAGTGGTACAGGCTGCCATGCTGGGTGGGGATTGCCATCCGGCAACACCGATCGGGATTAATTTGCCGAATGCCGAATGGATTCGGGAGCGTTATGGCAGTAAGTCGGTAACACTGGATAATATCACGTATGCGTACGACCGGGCTTCACTGAATTCCGGGGTACTGGACGAGTTTGCCTATTCGGACGAGGAAAAGGAACTGGTGAGGACGTACGGGTATGTCGGGGGAAACGTGCATACCGATTTGCATGAATGTCTGGGACACGGTTCCGGAAAGATGCTACCGGGCGTGGGACAGGAATCGCTGAAAAATTATTACTCCACGATAGAAGAGGCTCGTGCGGACTTGTTTGCGTTGTATTACGTGATGGACCCGAAGCTGGTGGAGTTGGGGGTAATTCCCTCGTTGGAGGTAGCAAAGAGCGAATATTGTAATTATATCCGCAACGGTTTGATGGTTCAGTTGACCCGGGTGAAGTTGGGAAATAATTTGGAAGAGTCACATATGCGTAATCGCCAGTTGATTGCCTCTTGGGTTTACGAGAAGGGCAAGGCGGATAACGTGATCGAGCGGGTGAGTCGGGATGGAAAGACGTATTTCACGATCCGGGATTACGAGGCTTTGCGGAAGTTGTTCGGGAGGTTATTGGCCGAGGTGCAACGGGTGAAGTCGGAAGGTGATTTCGAGGGAGCTAGGAATTTGATCGAGAATTACGGGGTACGGATTGATCCCGTGTTGCATCAGGAAGTGCTGGAACGTTATCAAAAACTGAACGTGGCTCCTTATGCCGGTTTTGTTAATCCGAAATATAGATTGGTGGAGGAAGAAGGGAAAGTGATGGATGTAAAAATAGAATACCCGACAGATTTTCTGACACAGATGCTGGAATACGGGGATAATAAATAATGATGATGTTTATGTTGCAAATGACACAGGCCGCGATAACCCTGCCGTTGACGGACCCGGTTTTGAAGTTCCTGCTGATTTTGGTAATTATCTTGGCTGCTCCTTTATTGTTGAATAAGTTGAGGATTCCCCATTTGTTGGGATTGATTATTGCCGGGGCAATTATCGGACCGAATGGTTTTAACCTAGTGTTGCGGGATAGTAGTATTATTCTTTCGGGAACAGCTGGGCTTTTGTATATCATGTTCTTGGCGGGGCTGGAGATTGATCTGGGGGATTTTAAAAAGAATAAATGGAAGAGTTTGACCTTCGGGATGTACACGTTTTTGGTGCCGATGGCCTTGGGAACGCTTGTCGGGCTTTACGTGTTGAATTTTTCCATGTTGACTTCCATATTGTTGGCGAGTATGTTTGCCTCCCACACGTTGATCGCTTACCCGATTATCAGTAAACTGGGGATCACGAAGGATAAGGCCGTGGGAATTACCGTGGGAGGGACGATGATCACGGATACGTTGGCATTGTTGGTGTTGACGGTGATTGTGGAGATGGCCGTGGGCGATGTGGATGATTGGTTTTGGTACAGGCTAGGGGCGGCAATTATCCTCTTTTTTGCTTTCGTGATGATCGTGTTCCCGATCGTGGGACGTTGGTTTTTCAAACGGTGTGAGGATAACGTGTCACAATATATATTCGTGCTGGTCATGGTTTTCTTGGGGGCTTACTTGGCGGAATTGGCCGGACTGGAGTCTATTATCGGGGCTTTTCTTGCGGGGATGGCGTTGAACCGTCTGATTCCTTCGACCTCTCCTTTGATGAACCGGGTGGAGTTTGTGGGGAACGCGATCTTTATTCCTTTCTTCTTGATAGGGGTGGGAATGTTGATCGACTACCGGGCTTTCTTTACCAACTGGGACACGATTAAAGTAGGGGCGGTGATGATCGTGGTGGCCACCGTGGCTAAATTCGGGGCGGCTTGGCTCACGCAGAAGACGTTCCGGATGTCGGTGGACCAGCGGCGGGTGATTTTCGGATTGAGTAATGCACAGGCTGCGGCGACTTTGGCTGCCGTGATGGTGGGGTATAACGTGATATTGGGAGAGACTCCGGCGGGAGAGCCGATTCGTCTGTTGAACGAGAGTGTGTTGAACGGTACGATTTTGATGATTCTGGTGACTTGCACGATGGCATCTTTCTCCGCGCAGAAAGGGGCGCATAATATCGCTATGAATGACGTGTCGGAAGAGAAAGAGGGAACGGGGGAACATCAGGAACGCATCCTGATTCCGGTGTCCTACGAGAAGAACGTGACCGAGCTGGTGAATTTGAGTACGGCGATCAAGTCGAAGAAGAATAAGAACGGGCTTTTTGCCTTGAACGTGATCAACAATCAGGCATCGGACGATAAGGCCTTCAAACAATCCAAAAAGGTGCTGAATATGGCGGTTACGACGGCTTCGGCCACGGATAACGTGTTACAGGATTTGTTGCGGTACGATCTGAACGTGGCGAATGCCATTATCAGCGTAATTAAAGAACAGGGTATTACGGATTTGGTTTTGGGATTACATCAGGGAAAAGGCGTCGTGTCCTCCTTTTTGGGGAATATGACCGAGGCGATTTTGGGACAGAGTAACGTGACCACGTTAATTTATCGCCCCATACAACCTATTGCCACGGTGAAACGTCATCTGGTGGTGGTGCCGGCCCGGGCGGAAAAAGAGGTCGGTTTCCCGATGTGGGTGAATAAAGTATGGAATATTATCCACAATTCGGGTGCGAAGGCTGTGTTCTATGCGTCAGAAGACACGACAATGTACTTGAAGGAGATATATAAAAAAAGGCCGATCGAGGCAGAATTTTCGTCCTTTGATGATTGGGATGATTTCTTGATTATGTCCCGGGAAATAAAGAGTGACGATACTTTGTGGGTGGTGATGAGTCGTCGGGAACGGCTGTCTTATCATGCAAATATGAGTAGGATTCCCAATTATTTGAACAAGTATTTCCAATCCAATAGTTTCGTGTTGGTCTACCCGATACAGGCGGGAGAGACGAATAATCGGTATTTGGTATAGTTGAAAAGTAAAATTTAACACGGCATCCACTCCCTATAATTGGGGAGTGGATGCCGTGTTTTTACCCGATTTTGAGGATGTGAGTTTTCATGATGTATATGTAATTTTGAAAGCTTGAAATATCATAAATAATTCTATAAACTAATGAATAAACTTGGTGTTGAGTCAATTATTTCCAATATTTGTGGTAAAAATAAGGATATGAAGTCACATCTATTTTCCGCAGATATGAAATTGGCGGATGTCATTCATGCTGATTATTCGCTATTATTATTGTTACATCGGTTTGGAATAAATCTGGGATTCGGGGATAAAACAGTCCGGGAATGTTGCGAGGCGAATCATGTTTCGTGTACGTTATTCCTGATGATTTGTAACGTGTATAGCAACGAGCAATACCTGCCGACGGAGAAAGAGATCGAGGGAATAGGTGCGAACGTGGACCAGTTGATTGCTTACTTGAAGAATTCCCATTCTTATTACTTGGAAAACAGAATGTTTTCTATCCAAGAACAATTAAAGGAGATTTCCGAAGGATGTGAACAGCAACATCAGCAAATATTGAATCTTTTTTTCAATGAATATAAAAATGAGGTGATTCGCCATTTTGATTACGAGGAAGTGACGGTCTTCCCTTATATCTCGAATATGGTGAAAGGGGCTCGTCCGGAAGATTACGAGATCGGGGTGTTCAGGGAGAATCATAGTAATATTGATGATAAATTGAATGATTTGAAGAATATCATCATGAAATATTTACCGGGAGACACGTTGTCGGATATGCGTATCCGGGTGTTATTCGGAATCTTTGCCTTGGAAGAGGATTTGAGCAAACATTCTTTAATCGAGGATAAAATACTTGTTCCTTTAGTAATGAAATTAGAGCAACGGTATGCAAAACAATAATAAAAGTTATAAGATTGTTATTATTGAGCCGTCCATGATTATTTCAACCGGGCTGAAGAAGTTGATCGAAACGAGGAATGAGTTTGAGGTGGTAGCGGTTGTTGCCGATTGTTTTCATTGTCTGGAAAGAATTAATCATTTGAATCCGGATATTATAGTTATTAACCCTTCGGCCGTGGAATTGAAGAAACGGCAGCATTTGGAAGAGTTGTTTGAAGGGGTGAAGGACACGGCTTTCGTGGCATTAGTTTACCAGTATATCGATCCTGACATTCTGAAACAATATCACACGACAATTGATATTGCCGATGATGGTGATAAGATTACACAGAAGTTGCTACATTCAATCGATGCGTTGAGTACTCCGGCTGATTTGCTTGATAAGAATGAACTCTCCGAACGGGAGAAAGAGATTTTGATTTCCCTGGCAAAGGGGAAGATTAACAAGGAGATTGCGGATTTGCACCATATATCGGTACATACCGTGATTACTCACCGGAAAAATATTATTCGAAAAACCGGGATTAAGTCTGTTTCCGGGCTTACGGTGTACGCTATTTTGAACAATCTCATCGATATTAATGAGGTGGAGTGATGTTTTGATTGAAATATCCCTATTATAAGGGATTGCGGGAAAGGGTGGAATTGTTGATCTTTGTAATGTTAATAATAATATGATTTTTTTCTTTTCAACGTAAGCCATTGAAAGAATTTTGCCAAAAAAGACTGTTTAGCTATAAAAGTTATTCAGTCTTTTTTTATTTGGGGAGTTTCCGTGCGTACCCTTGGGATTTTTGGAGTATGAAAGCTGCATACCCGTGGTTGAAGGAATATTCTAGGCTTGTTAAATCTAAAATAATTTAAAATATGGTTATTAAATAATCATCAAATTCTTATCATATTGTTAGCCGCTCCCATTCCGCTCCCATTCCTCCCCTATTCCGCTCCTATTGTAATAATAAAATATTGTAGAATTGTAGGATATGTTAACGTTCGGATAGATGTATAATAATAACTTGATTACGTGAATATAGCTCTATCCGGTAGAAACTTTACCCGATGATCGATTTCACTAGGATAGAACCTAGTTTCTTTCTGCGGTTTGTACGGGTGGGAACGGATGGTTACTTTTGTTCGTTTTCCATCAATTTCGAGCCTTTATAAGCGATGGCGTACAGGATGAACGTGAGTAGAATCAGTCCGGCGATAAACCACTGCCAACCGAAATGGTCGAGAACGACTCCGGTGGCTGATCCCCATACACTGGACCCCATGTAATAGAATAGGAGATAGATAGAGATGGTGACCGAACGTTTTTGAAGGTTGTAATCACTGACGATTCGGTTACAGATCACGTGTACCACGAAGAAATTAAACGTGAAAATGGCCAGTCCGAGCGTGACGATCCAGAAGTTGTTAATGTATAGCAAGAGCAATCCTGCCACGGAAAGGGCGATGATTGTTTTCAGTATTTTGAAGTGGTTGTACAATGCGGTCAATTTTGCCGTGGCGATCGAGCCGAATACCCCGAACAGGTACATGAAATAGATATAGTGAATCAAGTACGGGGAGAAGTTAAACGGTTCTTTTACCAGATAAAAGCCGAGGTAATTGTACAAGCTCACGAAAATCCCTAACATGAGAGAGCCGATCAGATAGAAGGGGATCAGTTTCACGGAGACGATCAAGTGAAGGTTGGAAACGATCAATGATTTGAAACTTTCCCGCTTGGGTTTGAAATTAACTGAACGGGGACTGAATATCAGGAATGATATGGCAAATATGGCACATAATACACCAATGGAGACGGAGGCGATGCGCCACGAGAATTCACTACTGAGGTAGGAAGAAATTACTCGTCCACCCATTCCTCCCAAGGCGTTTCCGGCAATGTAGAGTCCGGTAATTTTTCCTTTATTCCGGGGTTGAACTTCTTCAGATATATAAGCCAGAGATACGGAAGTGGCTCCTGATAGTAGGAATCCTTTCAGGGCGCTTAATGCTACCAACAAGGAGAAAGAGGGCGAATAAGAGCAGATTACCGAAAAGACGGCCGACGATAATAGCGCCGCGCTAATCAGTTTTTTCCTTGGAATCGAGTCAGCCACGAACATTGCCGAGAACAGTCCTACTACCATTCCGAGCGTGGAGAATGATATGGCCAGACTACTGTAGCTGGCTGATAATTCAAACTCTTGAGCCAGGTCGGGCAGGAGAGGTTGGAAATAGTATAACTGGGCAAAACAGGAGAAACCGGACAAGAAGACACAAATGGAGATCTTGCGGTCCTTGGTCATATTCTCCGGAGTGATAATTACGTGACTTGTATTCATGACTTTTCTTTATCCGGTGCAAAAGTACGTATTCTATGAGCAGGTTATTCTTTTGCGGAGAAGTTTTTCATCGGAAACTTTCTTTTCTTTTTCTCGTTAGAATGAGTATCAGAAAACAAGATTGTTAAACAGATAAATTTGAAAAAGATTATGAGAGGAAGGATTTTAATGGTAACGCTATGGATGGCATCATTATTTGTTTTTGCCGCTTGTCATGATGATGATGACGATGATGATAAGGGATACACCCCCGGAAAGAGTGTCGTGGCTGCTTTTGAGGCGAAGTTCCCGAATGCCGTGGCCGTGAGTTGGGAGAAAAAAGGAGTGTATGAAAAGGCGGAATTTCATCAGAACGGGCAGGAAGTGGATGCTTGGTTTGATGCATCCGGTCAATGGATGATGACGGAGACGGACGTTCTGTTTGCCAATCTTCCGGCAGAGGTGAAGACGGGGTTTAACGAAAGCATATATAGTGCTTGGCAAGTGGAAGATGTCGATATGCTGGAACGTCTGAATATGCCCACGGTTTACCGCTTAGAGATAGAGAAGGGAAATGAGGAAATGTTGATTTATTTCAATGAGAAGGGAGAGCTGGTGAAGGAGGTAAATGAAGAGGCTTCTACTTTACCGACGGCGGTGAGTAGTTTCATTACCCAGCAGTACCCGAAGGCTTTGGTTGTTACGGTTGACCGTTGGCAGGATGGTATGTTGGAAGTCGGAATTTTGGATGATAGTTTGGTGAAAGAAATTTTGTTTGACCGGAATAACGGTTGGATGAAGACTTCTTGGCCGGTGTTGAAGACCGATGTGCCCCAGGTGGTGCTTGACGTGTTGAAGGGCGAGGCGTATAATAGTTTTTCCATTGCCAGCGTGCAATACATAGAATACGCTTCCGGTAGTGATGTTTACCATTTTGTTTTGCAGAAAGAACATTCGATGGATATAAGTGTAGAAATTGATCCTCAGGGGAATTTGGTTTTAGATTGATACATATGATTAATGGAGAGGGAGTTGTATCCAAAACGGATATGACTCCCTTATTTTTTGTCTCATCTTTACCTCTTACAGGGAGATTGACGGTTGAAAAATTTATTTGAGGGGGACGGAACAAGATATTATTAAACTACGTATGTTTGCGTAGTTTTAATATACAAAAACAAAAAATGAACAAGGAGAGATTCCAAGGAATCTAGCAATTATGAAAACAGGTGTAAGCGATTTGCCCCGATCGATGAATCAGGGAAATGAGTTCTTAATGTTACGGGAAAAAAAGCACAGAGTTAGGATTGAAGGAGAGGGATTCGTGGTGCGTGAATGGCGTTTTTCGGATTGTGATTCTTTAGCCGAAAATGCCAATAATGAGAAGATTTGGAATAATGTTATGGATCACTTTCCGCATCCATACACGAAACAAGATGCTTTTGATTATATCAGTATGGTTCACGCCATGCCTGCTCCCCCGATGCGATTTGCGATTGAGGTGGATGGAAAAGCAGTAGGAAGTATCGGGTTTGGTTCAGAAGGAGACATTGAACGGGTAACTGCCGAAATCGGTTATTGGCTGGGAGAACCTTACTGGGGAAGAGGAATCATGCCTAGAGTCGTGGCTGCCGTCACGCGATATGCGTTTGAAACGTTCGGCTACCAAAAACTTTACGCTTTGGTTTTTGATTACAATCCGGGATCAATGCGTGTATTGGAGAAAGCAGGGTATCAGTTGGAGGCGGTGTTGCACAAGGCGGCCGTGAAAAATGGGAAGGTGATAGACTTCTATTATTACAGTATCCTGAAAGAGAATTAATTAAAAAAGCAGTATCCTTGCAAGATGCTGCTTTTTTTAATTTCATGTTTACCAGTTGATTTCTTGAATACCCTTACTTCGTAGAAAGGCATTGGCTTTACTGAAATGTTTACAACCGAAGAAACCATACTCGGCAGAACGGGGAGAGGGGTGTACGGTGGTTAACACAAGATGTTTGCGAGTATCAATAAGTGACATTTTTTCTTTGGCATAACTTCCCCATAACATAAAAACCAAGTTCTCCCGTTCATCACTTAATTTTTTGATAACGGCATCGGTAAAAATTTCCCAGCCTTTGTCTCTGTGAGATCCCGTTTCGTGCGCCCGAACCGTGAGTACCGAGTTCATGGGGAATACCCCCTGGGCTACCCAATGGTCCAGATTCCCGGAAGTCGGGATGGGGGTCCCCAGGTCCATGTGTATTTCTTTAAAAATATTTGCCAGAGAGCCGGGAATGGCTACCCCATCCGGTACGGAAAAACATACCCCGTAATATTGGCCCGGATTAGGATAGGGATCTTGTCCCAAGATGACAATTTTTACTTTTTCAAAAGGGCAGGCGTTGAATACATGAAATATCTGGTGTCCCGGAGGAAGTACATGAGCTTTCTTGTATTCACTCTTGACAAACGCCACTAATTTCTCGAAATAGGGTTTGTCAAATTCATCCTGTAAGCGTTGTTGCCAACTTTCTTCTATTTGAACCTTCATAAATGCATTTGGGTTGCTATACGAAGGCAAAAGTAAACATATTTTTCATTCGTTTATTTCCATTTTTTCAGAATTTTATTGTTTTACAAAGCCTTGATGTTCATGATTGGTTTGATCGTGTCGATGATCGTTGCCGTGTCTTGTATCGCCTGCATGATCAAGTCCTTGTCTTTATACGCCATCGGGGATTCATCTAGGGTTTGTCGGCAGACGGAGGTGGAATAGATGCCTTCCATTTCTTTCGTGAATTCGTCCATATCCAGTGTTTTCAGTGCTTTGTTTCGGGCAAGTACCCTTCCGGCTCCATGAGGGGCGGAACAGTTCCAGTCCGGGTTACTTTTTCCTTCACAAATCAACAAACCGTCACGCATATTGAATGGGATAACCATTTTTTCACCTTGATAGGCTCGAATGGCTCCTTTTCGGATGATCCAGTCGGTCGTGTCGATGAAATTATGCATGGAGTAAACCGTGTCCACGGCTTGGTAATTTTCACCCAAGTCTTTGAATATGGCTTTTGCCATAGCTTTATGGTTAAATTGTGCGTAAGTTTGAGCAATAACCATATCGACAAGATATTCATACATATCTTCTTTTTCAAGCATATACTCCTTTTTCCCGACGTGATAACGTTTATTTAATTCTTCCAGTTTTTTGGGAATATCACTTGTCGGTAGTGTATTACGCGTGATAAACTTGAATTCTTCATGGTACTCTTCCGGAAGAACGGTCGTTTTATGCATTTTCTTGGCATGATAATTACACACTTTCAACCCGAAATGACGAGAACCGGAGTGAATGGTCAGGTAATGTGAACCATCTTTGGCAGATTCTCCTAACTCGATGAAATGATTTCCACCTCCTAGTGTACCCACGGAACAATAGAAGGTACTTTCTTTGATACCGATTTTTTTACACAAGCGGGAGATATATTCTTTATCGACTTGAATGGAATCTTTGGTTTCTCCGAATCGCTGGAACCATTTTTGTTGAAAGGCATGAAGGTTATTATTCACGGTTTCAAAATAGGGGGTAATCCACCAGTCATCCAAGTTCTTTTCCTTTCGGATATGCATCCCCATGGGAATGGAACGCCGGATGGCGTGGTCCAGTGTTGGGAATCTTTCTTCTTCGATTCGCTGGTTTAATTTGAACGTGGTGACGGAACAACCGATGTCCACACCAATATAGTTCGGGTTGACCATTCGCGTCACGGGCATGGTGAATCCAATCACGATTCCCTTACCCACGTGAGTATCCGGCATGATTCGTACTTGTACACCGGTAGAGATTTCTTGGTTCAGAATGTTCCGGATCAACTCGATGGCTTCGGTTTCCACTTCGTCAATAAAGATTTTACAATCTTGATTATATGTTCCTTTTAATTCTATCATAATTTTTGTTTTTAATATACGCGGAGCAACGGGCAAACAAGGATCGTACGGGATTCGAACCCGTGGTGACCACTTTAACGAAGTAACCCTGTTTTACGGCATCCGCGTGAGTTTCATTTGTAAAAAACAGGAGTAACAAGCGAGAAAGGAAACGGGGCATGACTTGCCGGAGTCGAACCGGATAATCTCGTCGATTTTACGACCTCACTATTCCTCCCCTAAATTGAGTCGAAGTAACCCTTCTCTACGACATCCTGTTTTAGTAATTTAAAAGCAAGGCTACAAGCGATAAGAGACTGTTTCCTGCTCTACCCACTGAGCTACACTCCCTTGTTCGTGATTTACTGATCGTGGAAGTGGCGGGATTCGAACCCGCGACCCGGGCGTAATATGCGAAGTAACTCTTGTCTACGGCACTTGCTTTATATTATTGTTTCAAAGAACGCTTTCATATTTCTATTTTCATTATTTCGTCGACAACCGAGGAACCTTGTTCGATATAATATATCATATCGAATATTTTTTCACTCCACCCGCTGACCAGGATCACGTTGCCGTTATCTTTGGTCATGCTGTTTCCGTAACCTCTCAAGTCAACCGTGTAGACACTCACGTCTGGGTTGATTTTCAGGTATTTCTGGAAAAGACGGTTGAAGTTTTTTCCCCGGTTCCCTTTGTGATCGTACCAGTTGCATCCGTCACCGACTTGACAGTCAGAGAATATGATGATTCTGTTTACAATCGTTTTTGATTTTATTAAATATTCCATGTAGTCGAATATTCCTCTTTCCGTTGCCGGGCCGCATTTCTTGGCGGTTTGGTTAATGATGTTGAAATTCTCGAACACGTTTACCGAGCGACTCAAGTTCGCATCAATTAACCGATCACCAAACAATCCGACGTAAGTGTCTTTGCATTTGTTCCAATACAACACGGCAAACAAGTTGGCAATATCCGAAGTTTTCCGTTCGCTCATGGCTGACACTAGGGATTTTCCACCCCGGTCCCCGTACATACTTCCGGAGTTATCGGATAGTATCACGGTTTTTTCCTCGCAGGTCGGGATGTTGTCACAACTGATTACCAGTGCTTTTTCCAAAGCTGCCAAGGTTTTCTTTATTTTCGCTTTTTCCCCTTCGAATATAGAGCTTTCTTGGGCCAATTTATCTATTTCCAGAAATGCTGACAGGTAACGGAAAGGCATTTGTTTTGCTTTTCTGATCCGATGTTCGTTTGTCAGAATATTCAAGGTCATATCCAATGCTTTATCAGTGCTTTTCGTGACGATATTTCGCAAGTTTCGTAGTAGAGCCATGTAACCCATTTGACTGCTTGACACGAGTTCTTCCCATTTTTCGGAAACGGCTTGAGCTTTCACTTTCTCGTTTTCGAATGTTTGTTTACCCAGTTCGGATAATTCGGTTTCCCACGTGTAAGGAATAGCCAGTTGCCCCGATACTATTTTGTCAAATACAGCTTGTTGTGTTTCATCCTTTGCTTTCGGGTGAACCAAAAATAATGCATCTCGCAGGCTAACAGCCGAGTCTATATTGTATTTAGCGAATTGATACTCGTCAAACTTGTTGAATGATTCGATCAATCCTTTTTGTATTTGTTTTGACAACCGGTTTAACTTTTTGGTTCCTTCCCGTTTGTTGGCGATTTGGTAATAAGCGAGAATCTCGGAGATCTCGTCAGCTCGTTTCACCACACCCGCAACGGCACGTTTCACGATCTCGTTGCCAGAATACAATTTTGCCAATTCAACAGCCAGTATCATCGGTACTGAACGCAAGTTCATTTCCGTGCGAGCATATACAGCGAGTCTGGCTACAAACTCGGGACTGCATTTTGCGATCAGGTTTTTGATCCTGCAAACTCTGTCCGTGTTTGATTCGTAGTATGAATCATCGACCATGCAGGTGACTACGGTTGAATAGAGTTCCATTTCCGGCGTCATTTTGTAAGCCTTGGCTTCCATGTAATTCACGGTAGTATCTTTTCCTTTGTTTGTAAGATTGAACTTCATAATTGTATCTTTTTTCGTTTCACACCACAAAGATGCATGGGTAGGTGCGCAAGCTTTTTGCGTAACTGAAATTATTTTCATATTTTTGAAAAAATAATTTTTATCCTGTTCTTATGCCAGCGAATCGTAATGCCCTAATCCGTTATAAAACAATAGATAACTGCCTGCGTAATAAATATAGAAGATGGACGCTCGAAGATTTGATTGACGCATGTTCCGATGCCTTGTACGAGTACGAGGGGATCACGAAGGGAATCAGTCGGCGCACGATTCAGATGGATATACAGATGATGCGTAGCGAGAAATTGGGTTATAATGCCCCGATCGTGGTATATGATAACAAATACTATAAATACGAAAACGAGGATTATAGTATCACAAACACTCCTTTGTCGGAGCAGGATTTGAAAGTGATGTCGGAGGCCGTGGAGGTGTTGCGTCAGTTTAAAGGGTTCTCTTACTTCTCGAATATGGGGGATATTATCAGTCGTTTGGAGGATCATGTGACTTCAGCCCGTCAGAAAACAATCCCGGTGATTGATTTCGAGAAGAACGAGAGTCTGAAGGGGATTGATTATCTGGATATGATTTATCATGCGGTGGTGAGTAAACAAGTGCTGCGGATGAAATACCGGTCTTTCAAGGCCCGATCCGCATCCTCGTTTTTGTTCTATCCTTATTTACTGAAAGAGTACCGGAATCGTTGGTTCGTGTTCGGGGTAAAACAGGGAACATCCGTGCTTGTAAATTTGGCACTTGACCGTATTCATAACCTTGAAATCGCTAAAGAGGAATCTTACAGGGAAAACACGGTGTTTGATCCGGTCACGTTTTTTGACGATCTTGTTGGGGTAACTAAAAACACGGGATCAAGGGCTGAAGTGGTTCGTTTTTGGGTAGATCGACTCAACGCTCCATACGTGGAAACCAAACCCCTGCATAAGTCGCAACGGGTGGTGGAAAGACAAAAAGACGGGGCTATTGTGTTCGAGATCGAGGTGGTTATAAATCAAGAGCTAAGACGGGAGATTTGTGGATTTGCCGAGGGGATCCGGGTGTTAGCACCACCTATGCTGGTACGGCAGATGGCATCCAAGTTTCAACAGGCAAATGAGCTATATCGGCAGAGCTGATTTTTATATTCCTTTTTTGATGATGGTATAACCAAAGAATCCTTTTTCCAAGGTTAGAGTTCTGGTTGCGTTAGTACGTGTCTTGTTATAGGTGGAGAGTGAAACCGGGAGTTTCTTTCGTGTTCCGTTTTCGAAAATTACTTGCAGGTAATATTCTTTTCTTTCCCCGGCCGGAACATAACGGTGTTTTCCGACTCTACGGGTTTGCTTGTGAGTTTCAATATGTTTTGAGAGTATGGTTACTTTTTCTTCCCGGGTAGAAGACGGATCTGCGAGCATGAAGTTGCCGCCCAAAATCATGAGATAACAGAAAGCGCTTGCGTGAAATAGATGGCATATACCATTTAAGATTTTATTATCGGAACGAGTTAGCCATTGCCATTTTTTATATAAAAACAGAGTTGCGATAGCGAGTATAAGAGCCATCGAGAGTGGTTCCCACCAAGCAATCAGTGTCTCCTCGTAAATGACATATCCGAAAGCCCAAGCCAGTATGGCGACTAGCATGGTTACGTAAGGAACGATTTTAAAGAATAACGCTTTCATACGGCCGCCTCCATGTCTGCTCGACTTTTACTACGTGTTACTAGGAAAACTCCGGAGAAAACGCAAATAACAGCGATAATTTTTAACAGGTTGAACGAGTCCATACCCCAATAAACGGCAACACAGCTTGCGACAATCGGTTGAACATAGCAATACATACTTACCACGGTAGGACGTAAATAGCGTTGTCCGGTAGGTGCCAACAAGTAACTGACGAACGTGCTACCCAGCAGGATAAAGCTGAGACCATACCATATATTGGGTTCAAGTGACAACCATTCCAGATGTGTTATGTCTTGAAAAGAAAATGGAATGATACATATTGCTGCATAAGTGAACATCCATTTCATGAGTGTGATAGGAGAGTAACGACTGATGAGTTGTTTGAACAGAACAAGATATAGGGCAAAACTAAGTTCGGCTGTGAGGCAAACAATATCTCCCCAGATATTACTGTTATGAGTTGTTCCACTGGTATTTTGGTTACTTACGATCAATAATAAGGCTCCGGAGGCACCTAGAAATATACCCGATACTTTCTTGTTTGTGATAGGCTCTTTCAGGTAGATCGCAGCAATGATCATTGTTAGAATAGGAGTACTTGTTGTAATGATGGAGGCATCTACTGGGGAGGTCATACCAAGTCCTATGGTGAACAATCCTTGGTTGAAAAGCACTCCTAACATGGAGGCGAAGAATAGTTTCAACAGGTCAGGAGGGGACACGTGTTCCCGTTTGGTGAAAATAGAGGCAATCCAGAATAAAATTGCGGCTCCGATAACCCGGATTTCGACAATAATGAAAGGTGTTATGATGCTGGTAATAAGTACCATTTTCGAGATGGGAGACATCAATCCCCACATCATATTGGCTGTGGTCATGGATAAATGGCCTTTTAATTCATCCTTTTTCATCTTCTTGTATTCATTTTGCGGGTACAAAAGTAGAATAAGAAAAAAAAATCCCAGTATAATTTGAATAATTTATGTATTATACTACCGAAATAAATTGCAGGATATTGGACAAAACCAAGATAAAGATGACTTAAAGCCGAGATATAGCTGAGTGGAGTCATCTTTATCTTTTAGTTATCCCCTTGTTACGTGTTGGTTGGGGGATGTCCTAGAATAATTAAGGGATTGAAAATGCCATTTAAAAAGTATCTTGTGAATCAAGAAGAAAAAACAGAAGAATTTTACTGATTAATTTCTTCTGTTTTTTGCTATTTACTGGATATCCTTTACGGCTTTTTATAAAAGTGTTAGAATTTTAGTTTTTATTACATTCTTTTTTATTTTTGATATGGATACGGGGGATAAGGAAATTCTCGATCTCCAATATATTCGTATGACATTTTGCCATCTTTCTCTGTTTCCCTATATATTGATATCCAAAAAGTGATTTCTTGAGGATATGGTAAACTGATTATTTCGTAAGCAGAATGGTAATGTGATTCGCGATAGAGACGATAATCATTTTCGGCATATTTTAAATACATGAGTATCATGTATACCCCTGGCTCACAAATCTGAATGTCTATTATTTGTTTTACGACATTTTTATGTGTTATCACGTAGGAAGGAAGATTATCCCAGAAATAAATGTATTCAGGATTAGATGGATTTGGAGATGGAATAGGATCTTCATAAAGTGCGTAAAAATCAAGTCTAGTCTTTGAACTAACAGGTGAATCATACGTGATTTTCCAATCCCACGTTACGTTATTTCCAAACCCGTATTTGAAGGTAGCTGTTGATTGATTCAGTCCTTTGACTATATAAGCTGATATTCGTTTCAAATTCTCTCTTAAATAAACAGTAGTAGGTCCAGTATAAGAAACCGAGAGCTTTGAAGTACCTTTGAAATGAACCCAATATTCTCCCATCTTATTATATCCGCCCCCGTGTTCATGGCTACACACTAATTCTGATCGGCTATATGTAGCTCTTGTTGAGGGATGTTCGGTTTCGTTAATGTAAGGATGAAGCTTTTCATTACGAGTGAATGGTTTACCATCGTAAAAAACGATAGCACCAGAATCTAAATATCTTTCCATTCGTAAGTTTTCGTTTTGTAAATATTCAAGGAAATAATTGTATTTTTCTTCGGGGATTCCTTGCTCTGTGGCAGATGCTAAATCTATCAAGCTAGTAAGTTTTCCTTCTTGGAAACTCACGTTTTCGAGTAAAGTTCTGTCATTTTGTGTCAATTTTTCCAGTGGATAATTGGCATAGTCAATATAGCCAATTTCAGGTTCAAAGATCTCTGAATTGCCTGAACAACTCATTATTAAACATGCCCAAATTAATAGATGATTTTTTTTCATAATTCAAAGATTTATTAGTTTGACAATAACACTATACTGTATATGAATACAGCATGAGCGAAATATATTGGAAATATGAAAACTTAATTATAATTTCAATATTCCGGCGATAGCATATGAATCCCTATAAATACGAACTTTATTGGAACGTCCAAACACTAACTTGTATCGTACGGGGATTAGATTTCCTTGGTTTATCACCACAATTTGCGGATCATTCCCTTTGTAGACAGAATTATACCAAAAACTGACTTCTATTCGACCTCCTCGGTGTTGTGTTTGCGTGTAATCAAAGATTTTATACTTGGCACTTTGCATTTGCTCGACAAAATCTTTCTGGTAATTGTTTAATTCATCTTGATTATCGTATTCTGTGAAAGAGAGCAGGGAGTCTCCGCTCACGTGGATATATTCCGGTATGAACATACGCTTGTAATTGGTCGTAAGTGTTTTGGGCATTTCAATAACGTAGTTCCGGCTGTCGATTTTTGCTTTGATAGCTGTTGTAATTACTTTTTTCGCTGAATTTTGATTTAGCGAGGCGCATGACGATGACAATATAAGAATGATTATCGTCAAAAATGAGAGCGATGTTCTTTTCATGGCCATGATGATTTGAAAAAAATTATTAAATGTACTTTTTACGTCAATTCTAGCATACTGTAAATATATAAATAAAATTAGAAATAACAAAATAAAATGATGCAAAATAGCTATGAAAGCTATTTTTTTTGAATAGAAATATCAATGAAAACTATATATAATAAATGCATCTATAATACTGTTTATTTTAAGCATTTATATACCACTTTGTAGCGAAATGTGTTTTTAGCAATTTTGATATAGGTTTATTGTAAACTTTTTTACGGATAATACAGTGGTGGTATTCCTACTGTTAAGATCTCCGATTATGATATTTTATTGATAACAAGCGGGATAAATAATAAGAGAGCCGAAACCATTTTGGATAATGTAGAAGGTATATTTTTTACAGGTAAGGATTTTGATCGGGATGCACCTGTTCCGTTTATCAATGATGATATTAAGAACTTTAATAAGTTTATTGGAGAAAGCAGATATTTTTATACTCAGGTTAAAGAAGAGGGAATTATACTTTATAATAGTGGCAAATACAAACTTTCTCGAAGAAGGAAACTAAATTTTGATGAGATAAAGGAACAAGCGCAGGAGTATTTTGATAAAAAAAATGCTAATGATTTCTTGGATACGGCAAAATACAATTACGATAAAGGAAAATATAAACTCGTTTCTTTTTTATTACACCAAGCCTGTGAAAATTATTACTATGCTATTCGTTTAACTTTTACTCTTAGAAATAATAAACAGCATAATCTTTCTAAACTTTCATCTTCTGTGAAAAGATATTCAGATGAATTAGAAACAGTTTTCCACAAGAAACGATTGTTTACTCTCCTCAAAGCGGCTTATGTGGATGCAAGGTATAATCCGCATTTTGTGGTTACTAAGGAGGATATTGATAAGTTAATCCCTAAAGTAGAGTCTTTGAGGGAGATTACAGAGAGAATTTGTGAAGAATGGATTTATAGTTATGATGAGAAAAAATTAATCCTCTATTTTTTAATTATAACATTATCAATTTAATATGAATTTTTAAAGGATTTATAATAAAATAAAGTATTAGAAAATGATTAGAAAGATTGGTTTATATTTTCTCTCTTTATGGTTGCTGTTTTTCTTGATTATAATTATAACAGCCGATATACCTTTTTATTGGAGTAGTGACTGGGAATTTGTAGGGTTAAATTATTTGCTGTTAAACAATATTGTTCCAATGATATGTGTAATTGCTCTTCTCATTGGAGCTCTTTCATATTATGATTTTAATCACCGAATAACAGGTACTCCGGAATTATCTTTCGAGATTACAGAGATTGAGAACATAGATTATGAACATCTTACATTTCTGACAACCTATATAGTTCCCCTAGTTTGCTTCAATTTTGACAGTATTCGATATGAAATTGTATTAGTGATTGTATTGGTAGTGATAGGTATGATATATATTAGAACGGATTTATTTTATGCAAATCCGACCTTAGCTATTCTGCGATTTCGAATTTATAAAGTCTCAGGCAGTTTCAGAAATAATGAAACAAGAAATGGTATCGTTCTAATATGTAGAGAGGTGTTGAATCTAAATGATCGTGTGAAATACATCAAAATAGACGAACGAATTTATTACGCATATAAAGATAATACTTATGAATAAAGCCGAACTAAACCAGTCATTAGAGTTTTTAAATAATCCGACAGGAGAGTTACAAATCATTATGTATGCTTGTTTTGAAGGACGAGATGTGAAAAAATTAGACATAAAAGCAGAAGATCTTCCTCCGATAAGACAGATGTTTGTTGATTCCGTCAATAGAGCAGTAATAGAGAAAGAAGAGTTTTCAGTTATTCCGCTTTCAACTGCTGATGAAAGAGGTAATTGCTTTTATGAGTATGATTTGGATCTGCCTGAAGAATTACAAGTCTTGGAAGGGGTTATCGGAAATGATGATTTAGAAATCTTCAATTTCGATATTGATACTTTTTCTGATATAGAGGCTCTGGTTATTGTTCTTGCAGATGACAATAATGAGATATCAATCTATAAGAAATTATCTCCGATAGAAATACTGGGGCGTGGTGGGTATCTGTTGTGGAAGTCAAATCAACGACTTGAACGTTTTGATAAGCAATTATTAAGAATTAGTCCAAGCTTCCAAGTATTGCGAGTAGTAGGTAATGTTATCATATTAAATTTAACTACTATTGAAAAAAGTTTTGGATTCCATGATGTAATAATGAGAGAAGCAACTATAGGGCTTAATGCTATTAGGGATTTAAGTATCGTAAGTAATATAGAAACATTGGAAGAACTTATAAACAATGTGAGTTTTGCACGAAAACTCACTAGAATAGCAAGGAATTCACCTGTGATACAAAGGAGAATTCCAAATGCCAATATTATTGAATTTTCAAGAACACACCCTGCAATAAGTAATAAAATAAGGTATTCAGAAGATGGCTCTCAATTCGCATTAGATACAAAAGTTTCAAAGGATTTATTTATCAAGTTATTGAATGATGATTTTTTAACCTCTGAATTGACTCAACTTTATTATGATAGTTTAGCGAAAGATAATATTGAAGCTGAAGCCGAACAAATCGAAAACGAAGTAAATGAATAGTTTGCCGCTGAATTATACGATGTAGTAAGATAGTGTTTCAAAAAGTGTGTAAATTCCAATTTATTTATTTTTGTAATAGAACA
>OGEN01000066.1_pt1 | contig 154464 bp, 102 predicted proteins | sample 1570671 | NCBI WGS metagenome assembly OGEN01 (sample SAMEA2582128, study PRJEB24529) | metagenome | biome: Human gut stool | place: China | collected 2011 | reverse complement strand
CGGCATGAATGATACGAAGCAACGTTTCGGTGTAAAAGAATTAACGTCGAAACATTTGGTATTACAATCGGATTACGCCCGGTTAGAGTTTCGGAAATTTTGAGAATAACAAAAAACAAATAACAATATGAATACCGTAATCAGAAATGTATTATTAGGGGGATTACTGTGGCTGACTATACCATTGGCGGCACAGGTATCCCAGGACGTGATTGACAAAGCGAAAGCCGCTGGTATGACAGAAGATCAGATCCGGCAGGAAATAGCTAAAAGAATGGGACAATCAGGGGCAGAACAGGTAGGCTCAAAGGCTTCAGAAGCTGTAATTTCCGACCGAGCAGTCACGACAAAACCCGGTCAAGACAGCATCTCACCGGAAGAACAACGCCAAATGAATCTCCCGGAAAACGATTTGAAACAAACTGTTTTCGGACGGGAAATCTTTTCAAATAAAAACCTGTCTTTTGAACCTGATTTGAATATACCCACCCCCAAAAACTATGTTTTATCAGCAGGAGATGAATTACTGATCAATGTCTGGGGCGATTCCGAACTGAACCTGAAACTGAAAGTTTCTCCGGAAGGGACAATCCTGATCCCTAACCTGGGACCGGTATCCGTTAGCGGACTGACCATTGAAGCTGCGGAAAGCCGTATCCGTCAGGAACTGGGACGTATCATGGCTACTTTATCCGGTAATACAGACGGCGGTAATACGTTCGTATCCGTCAGCTTAAGTCAGATACGTAGTATCAAAGTTAATATTGTCGGGGAAGTCGTTGCTCCGGGGACATATACCTTGCCTTCTTTTGCCACCCTTTTCAATGCATTGTATGCAGCAGGTGGGGTAAATGAAATCGGTTCTCTTCGTAATATTAAAGTATATCGTAACAGTAAAGAAGTAGCACAACTCGATGTGTACGATTACTTGTTAAACGGAAAATATAAAACTAATATACGCCTGGAAGAAAATGATATGATTATTATCCCTCCATACGATCAGCTAGCGGTAGTACAAGGAAAAGTAAAACGTAACCGCATTTTTGAAACAAAAAAGGGAGAAACCTTACAGCAAGTACTGAATATGGCAGGAGGCTTTACCGGAGATGCCTATACGAAAGATGTCCGTGTAAAACGTAAAGCAGGCAGCCGGTATCAGATCGCCACTGTTACGGAAGATAAATATCCGACCTTTACCATGATGGATGCGGACTCTCTGATGGTGGACTCCGTTATTCCTTTCTATGAGAATCGTCTTACTATTGCGGGAGCAGTCTGGCGTCCGGGTGAATACGAGCTAAGTTCAACAGTACACACCGTAAAAGAACTGATCAAACAAGCTGCCGGACTGAAAGGAGACGAATTTGCAGGTCGTGCCCAGATCACCCGTCTGAATCCTGATTTTACGACAACTGTTATTGCTGTGGATATCCGCGGAATACTCAACGGTACATCTCCGGACATAGAACTGAAACCGGAAGACCAACTCAACATCCCGTCTTTGTTCGATCTTCGTGAACCTTATACGATCAAAGTAAGCGGAGCGGTCAATTCTACAGACACGGTACTCCCCTATCGCAACAGTCTGACGATAGAAGATGCTATTATTATGGCTGGCGGTTTGAAAGAATCGGCAGCTACAGTGAATGTGGAAGTGGCTCGCCGCATCAAAGACACAAAAACGGATCAGAATAGTAATATCACTGCCAAAGTATTCAATTTCACACTAAACGATAACCTGGGGTTAATTCCTGTAGACGGAACAACTTCCGAAACAGTCTTTACACTGGAACCGTTTGATGAAGTATATGTTCGTTTCTCTCCGGGTTATCAGGAACAGCAGGTAGTAAAGGTAGATGGAGAAATCACTTTTGCCGGTGATTATGTATTGGCAGAAAAGAATTCGCGATTGAGTGATATTATTAATAAAGCCGGAGGAATAACCCCGGATGCTTACGTAAAAGGAGCGAGCCTGAAGCGTCAACTGACGGAAGATGAAATGCGCCGCCTCGAAACTTTGATGGAATTGAGTTCTAATAAACAAAGCCGCGACTCGGTTGGATTATCGCTGGCAAATATCAAAGATTATTCAGTCGGCATCGATCTGGAAAAGGCATTGGCTCATCCGGGAAGTGCACATGATGTAGTACTTCGTGATGGAGATAAGCTCTATATTCCACAATTGCAAAGCACTGTGAAGATCAATGGAGCAGTTACTTACCCGAACAGTGTCACTTATACTAATGGTATGTCAGTGGGTAAATGTCTTTCTCAGGCAGGAGGTTATAATGATATCGCCCGTAAATATCCGATCGTGATCTATATGAACGGAAAGGTAGCAACAACGAAAAAGACTTTTATCTTCTTCAAACGTTATCCGAAGGTAGAACCCGGTTGTGAAATTGTAGTTCCAACCAAGACACAGCGCGATCGGAAGACCAGCCTGGCGGAAGTCTTGAGTATTGCCAGTTCAACGACTTCGATGGCTGCTATGGTAACTTCTATTATTAATTCAATGAAATAATATAGCAACATGGATATGATTCAAATGAATACTCCTGATGCGGATAATACTCAGGAGATAGACTTGATTGAACTTGCCAAACGGCTGTGGGGGGAACGCAAATTCATTTTTAAATGTTGCGGAGTAGCAATTGTTGTTGGTTTGGTGATAGCTTTCAGTATCCCGAAAGAATATAGTACGACTGTAAAACTGGCCCCTGAAACTTCGGACCCGTCTAAGAAAATGGGAAACCTGGGAGGTTTGGCAGCGATGGCAGGTATAAACCTGAATACTTCATCCGGAACAGATGCTATATCTCCGGATCTGTATCCGGATGTGGTTAGCAGTATTCCTTTTTTGTTAGAGTTGTTTCCGGTACAGGTTACAAATGAAAAAGGGACACTGTCTGCTTCCTTATATGAATATATGGATGAACACCAGAAAGGTACATGGTGGAGTTATATTTTACAGGCTCCATTTAAATTATTGGGGGTTGTAAAAGATATGTTCTCAAAAGAAGAAGAAAAAAGTAGCAATGAGCTATCTTCTTTTCATCTGACCCGTAAGCAATCGGATGTCATTAGTGCCCTGCAGAAACGCATATCGGTATCTGTCGACAAAAAGACATCAGTTATTACCGTATCCGTTCAGATGCAGGACCCATTGATATCTGCTAACATCACCCAGGTCGTTTTGAATAACCTTCAGAGTTATATCACCAGCTATCGTACCCAGAAAGCCAAACAGGACCTGGAGTTTACTGAAAAAGTATTCAGTGAAGCACGCGAATCTTATTACAAAGCACAACGTGCGTATGCAGCCTTTGAAGATGCCAATAAGAACATCATCTCCGCCAGCTACCGGACAGAACAGGAACGGCTAAAGAATGAGATGACACTAACCTTCAATGTCTACAACACATTAGCCCAGAAGCTGGAACAGGATAAACTTCGGGTACAGGAGCAAACACCGGTTTATACCGTCATACAGCCTGCCACTGTCCCATTGAAAGCGGCATCACCAAAGAAACCGCTGATATTGATCGGCTTTGTATTCTTAGCCATCTTCGGAGCAATAGGATATTTATTCATCAAAGACCTCTTTAAAGTTGACAGTTGACAAGTGACAGTTGACAGTTTTATCAGATTTGAACTATCCTATAATCAAAGTGACATGACTATTACAGGTTCATTTGCCGTTGGTTTTAACCAACGGTCTACAGATTGTATCCCTTTTTTGGCTTTAGCCGCATTTCTCTTAAATAGCAAGACTGTTTAAAATGGGACTAAAGTCCAATGAGATAGATCATTTACCAATCCGTCAGCTGAAGCAGACGGCAAATGAACCTGTAACTAAGTTTGTCTTATTGATGACTGAGACTTATGCTCAGATAGGTTCAATTATTTCTATGTTCGACTGCGAAGCCCAACTGTCATCTGTCACTTGTCAACTGTCAACTAAAAATGTTTCACATTTTTATGTCCCTTCGCGATCTTTACCATTCTTATAATTACTTTGTAACTGAAGAATCCGGCTGTCTGCTGGTTGGCTTCAGGGAAGATTCTGTAACTTTCATTGTGAAAGAGATATGGAATAAAGAACCTCTTTGTCTGGCGGATGTGGACGGTCTGTACGCTGAAATGCAACAGGTCGGGGAAATGTGCAGCTGCAACCAATTCCGCATCCTGGCACATGGCGGATACTTGCCGGAGGCTCTTTCTTTCGAACTGCATGGTTTGACAGTATCCGACGAAAGCTATCTGAAAAGCCTGGAAAGCGGAAAACACATCGAACTCTTTTCCCATAATGAAGCCGCTTACCGAGCTATTGAAGAAGGCTTTCAAAAGAACCGTATCGGAGCTGTCGTGCAGGCTACCGGGACAGGTAAATCCTACCTGATCGCACGTTATATCATCAATCACCTGGAAGATACAATCCTCGTCATTGCCCCTAACGTGACGATCATTGCCGAGATCGAAAAAGCGGTCGGAGGAACCATGCCACATGTGACCTACCGCACTTTCCAGGCACTGGTCCTAAACAAGGCCGACAGCGAACAACTCAGAGCAGACCATATCATTATCGACGAGTTCCATCATTTCGGTGCGGAGGTATGGGGAAAAGCCGTACAGGATGTGATTGATGCCAATCCCGAAGCCCGCGTATTGGGTATGTCGGCCACCCCGATACGGCCTGAAGAGATGCTCGATACCGTAGAGGTCTATTTTAAAGGCAACCTGTTCCATGAGTTATCCCTCTCGATGGCCTGGTATTACAAAATCCTGCCTGTCCCTGTTCTCGTACAAAGTGTGTTCGACCTGAACAATCAGTTGGATAAGGTGCAGCAACTACTGAACCGGAGCGACTGCACCTCCGAAAGAAAGCAACGTATCCAGGAAAAGATAGATTTCGCCCGCCTGGACTTCCGCGGTTCATGGAGTGCTTCGGAACTGATCAGGCGGTATCTACCGAAAGAGGTCAAAAAGATGCTTGTCTTCTGCAAGGATAAAGAGGATTTGAAAAATATGATCCCCGAAGTATCCCGCTGGCTAAACCAGGCAGGACTCGAAACGGAAACATTCGAGATCCATAACGGACAGAGCAATCGGGCCAACGAAAAAATACTCCGGAATTTCCGGCAGGACACAGGTAAACTGCATGTCCTTTTCTCCATCAATATGCTGATCGAAGGACTGCATGTGGAAGGGGTGGATGCCGCCATGTTCCTGCGCCGTACCGAATCGTACGTAGTTGCCCTGCAACAGTTGGGACGCTGCCTGAAAGCCGGTTCCAACCATCACCCGGTCGTGCTCGACTTTGTCAACAACCTTTCCGGACGTTCCGTGTATGAAGTGATGACGAGAGACCTGGCTTACCGGCCGGCTATCCGAGCACCGAAGACATTCAAAGGATATACCGAGTTTCAGGTGACCGGATTCCTGTCGGATATCCGCGCCCAGGTGGATGATATGCTGGCCGAACTGGATGCCTGGCCCGTCATGTACGAACGGTTGGTCGAATTCAAAGAACGGGAAGGCCGGTGGCCGCAGGCAGCCGAAGGGAAACTGGGCGGGCAATTGGTGTAACACCCAACGGATCGCGTATAAGAAAGGGACGTTATCGAAAGATTATATTTCGCACCTGGAACAGATCGGTTTTGAATGGGAGGTACAGGACAGCCGATGGATGAGTTGTTTCGAGGAGCTGAAAGTCTTTATGGCAAAAGAGCACCGTTGTCCCAAGCGGGGTGAACACAAACTGAATACCTGGTGCAACACCCAACGGCAGGCACGTAAAAAAGGTCTGTTGCCGAATGAAAGGATCCGCTTGCTCGATTCGATAGGCTTCTGGTGGGAACAGGACCTGGATTCGTTATGGATGGAGAACTGGCAGCAGGTACTTACCTATTATAAAAAGCATAAACGCTGGCCGAAAAGCAACGAAGGGAAAGCCGGTGCCTGGTGTAACACCCAACGAAAAAACCGGAAGCAAGGTCTGCTTTCAGCTGAACGTATCGCCCTGATGGATGCCGAAGGTTTCATCTGGACCATCGACGACGTCTGGATGGAGAACTATGGAAAACTACAACAATTCTTCCTTGAAAACAACCGTTGGCCGACCGCCCGTGAAAACAAACTGGGCAGCTGGTGCTTCGTACAACGGAGAGCCTTGAAAAAAGGCGAGTTATCCCCTACCCGCAAAGATCTCCTGGACAAGATCGCATTCCCCTGGACACTGAAATAAAAAACGGGAAGCCGCCGCTGCAGCTCCCCGCTTTCTAATAAACTACATAAAACACTTAAAAGAACAAACTTCTATTTTAGAATGCAACACCGAAGCGTACGCCCCAGTTATTTATACCGTCCATGGTATAAGTCAGGACTTTGCTTTTGTTTGTTGCATAGTTGTAATAAGCGGCTACATGTAAACCGAATTTCTTTTCCGGAGTAAAGAAGATATTCATACCGACTTCAGGAGCTACATAGAATCCCCACTGGCGGTCGTATACTTTCATTACATTCATATAAGTCGACATTTCGCTGTACTCGGCACCTAACTTAGCTGATACATAAGGTTCGAACTGACCTTCGCGGGTAAAGCTGTAACGGAATGCCGCACCGAAAGGCAACTGGAACAAAGAATGCTGCTGGTCGGAAGTGATTGCTGATGTTCCGCTGATGTCGAGTGTCTGACGATCAATATATTTATTGTTCGTATGATAAGAAATGAACGCACCTACTGCGAAATTAGGAACTACATAATAACCGGCTTCACCATGAGCACCCCAACCGCTTGTCTTATCGGCAAAGTTGTTTCCGAACGGAGTGTTAAGATCCCAGTCAATATTAAAATACATGTTGTTTACAACCTGGGCGCCAGCCAGTGAAGGAATCGCTAAACAGGCGATAAGTAAAGCGACTAATTTTATTGATTTATTTATCTTTTTCATAAGACTCAAATTTTACTGATTCGCGTTTAATTATTTCCTGATATATGGTGATTGAACAAATGCCTGATCAATCGCACGGATTGATAACTGAGTATCGATCTTATCCGAACCGGACAATAAACCTGCCATATAAGCAGTCCAGACAACCGGTAATTTAGTATCTGCTGTTTTAGGAGTCGGAGATTTCAAATCTACCATTTCAGCAAGCAGTGAACCTACGCTATAGCTGTAAACAACAGGGTACGGATAATACCAATCGTGCCAGTCGTAGCCCCATGTCGGTCCCCATCCCGGTCTCCAGTAATTAGGTGCCCAATATCCTGGGTAACCCCACCACCAGTAGTTGTTGTTATAATCATTATACCAATTTGTAAAATAATTTACATTTTCTACAAAAGAAACCTGCAAACCGAGATCTGCATCTTCTTTATCCATTGTGCGTGTATAACCACGACTTTCCATATTGCCGATCACTGTAGAAATAATATTATCAGCTTCTGTTGCTGTCCAGTACTGAGGTTTTTCACTACTACCGATTACCAACACGCTATCAGGTACATAGAATGTGGTGAACGATTTGAAATCCGTTTTGCTATCATGGTTTGTGTACACCACGAAATCATTATCCAGCTTTGACATATCCGGATCTTTCTGACAAGACGCCAGTAAAAGGATCAACAAGAAAAAAGGAATAATCTTTTTCATCTCATTTTAACGTTTAAAACAGTTTATACTATTATTTGTGCTTATATATAAGTTACACATGAAACAGCAAATAATAAAAAAAGGTTCTCTTTGATGTTATTTTGGCCGTGTTAATTAACTTGTTGTAAGACTTATGAACGCTCGTAAACGATAGTTAAAACGCCAAAGGCCTGAAATAACTTACGCTATTTCAGGCCTTTGTATTATTAAGAAATAAATACTTATCTCAATGTTCCCTGCTGTGCATCCTGTATCATCTTTTCGTTGGCAAGGATCAGGATCTCTACACGGCGGTTCAATGCACGTCCTTCCGGCGTGTCGTTGCTGGCAACAGGATCATGAACACCTTTGCCTTCGTATTCCATACGACGTCCGCTTACGCCCTGGTCGACCATCATATAGTCGTAAACGCTTTTAGCACGTTTTTCAGACAATGTCTGGTTGTAATCGACCTTACCGGTATTGTCGGTATAACCAACGATCTTGATATCGGTATCCGGGTTTTCATTCAGGCTGACAGCCAGTTTACGCAATGCACTGCGTGAAGCGTCACTCAACGTACTGGAGTTGGTAGCAAACAAAATACCTGAATCGAAAGTGACTTTCAGAGCCTCACCATTATTGATCGTTTCAACAGTGGTTTCGGGCGGTAAAGTAGCTTCCAGCTCTTTTTTCTGTTTGTCCATCTTCTTTCCGATCAATGCACCGGCAGTTCCTCCTACAGCAGCACCGATAACAGCACCTAAAGCCGTATTACCTGCCAAAGCACCGATACCGGCACCTGCAGCGGCACCACCACCTACACCGATTGCAGTTCCTTTTGCTGTGTTATTCCATGTTCCACAACTCGTAAATACCACCGCCATACATAACAGTATGGATAATAACTTAAAATGTTTCATCTTTTTGCTCTTTTATAAACTTTATATGAATATAACAGTTTATCAATCGAACATGTTGATAGAATCGCAATATTCAAGTTCTCCCTGCACAATAAAACCGATTGCTTCGGGATCGAATTTACCGACACCATCCTTCTGCGCATTCTTCACTACATATTCAATCAATTCATCTTCATCTATTTCGACATCGGCATCATCGTCTGCATCGTCGTTCAGATAACCGCGTGATTCATAGAAATCGTAGATCAGGTCTACAATGTAGTTAATATCGTCATTACTGAATTTGCCTTTCAATTCCTGGGGAAGATAGTTCTGAATGAATTTTACAGATTCGTCTTCGTCGTAAATTAAATCGTCTTTGTCGCTCATAACTTTTTCAGTTTAATTGGTTACATACTCATGCAAAGATATTGCTTTAATTGATATTTTAAAATAATTGCAGGCTATTTGATCAATAAGTCCAAAGCATTATTTCCATCTTTCAGTATGTTGTCGATAATGCCGTGCTTGGTCTGGATTGTCAGATAAGTGGCTTTCAATTTGGTAAGACCGATCATCTCGTCTGTAGAAAGTTCGGAACTATACTTGTCATATTTCGTTTCGGCAAATTCGATGTATTTCTTTTCCACCTCTTTCCAGTCTTCTTTCGAATACTTATCGGCACCAGCCTGTACTTTTTCTACAAACTTTGTGAAGTCTTTTATATACGAATCTTTCGATTCTCCACAACTACTCATGACAAAAAGAGCCATCACTGCAAACATCATCATTAAAAACCTTTTCATATCTTTTCCTTTTTAGATTAATTGCAACAAAAGTAAACAAAAAAAGAGGATCTGCACTGTCCGGCAGAATGAAACTGCCGGACAGGTATTAATCGGCTGTAGCTACGATCCGGTCTGCCGTCCAACTATCAGCCACTATCTGTATCCGGTCTGCGGGTAAAGAAGAGGTAAAACTGATCGTCAAAGTACAATGGTCACCCGGCATAAGCGTGATATAATTATCCGAATAATGTACGGGAAGGATACGCTTGCCGGTTTCCTTATCCAACACCTTGATGCGGTTGAAAAAAGAAATATTCATTTTCGAATGGAGCGATACCATACCGGAATAGGTTGTTCCTTCCCGTTGAAGAGATACTTTCACCTCCGGCTTTGCTTCAGGTAAACGGGATAAGCCGGAATAATCTTTCGGAAGCGTGGTCAGCCAATAGATATTCGGGGCATCCGGTAATGCGACAGCTACGTTGGAAGGCCGGGCAGGATCAGCCGGTTGCACAGACAGGCGGAGGAAGTAGACTCCTTGTATTTCTTCCGGGACGGGAACATCAAACAAGGGTGCTACGGTATTGGCTTTGGCATCCGACTTTATTTCTTTTTCCCAACGGATCTTACCGCCGGTGTCGTAGATACGTGCATTTACAATCAGATCCGGGTAATCGGACAAGGATGTGTTCAATAGCTCTACCTGCCGGGTGACGGGGTTGTAAAACGGATGCAGGGGTTCGCATCCTTTACGTGTACCGTACAGGGAAGCATTTACATCGAGGAACCAATCGTACATCTGTCCGCGCAGGGAAGTCCACGGGTTTTGTGTTTTCCAGATCAGTATGCCTGTGTACCAGTCCCAAAGGTGGGAACCCCAGCCTTCCATAAAACTACGGTATTGATCGTAATTCACAACCTGAGCATATTTACAATAGGTTTCGATATCCTTTACCTCGCCATAACGTTCCAAATGATCCTGATATCCCAGATCCCGATGATATCGCCAGGTCGCATTACGGGTAAAACCTTTTCTCGGAAATCCTTCCAGGTCTTTCTCCGTCATCATTTCCCGCATACTTTCCACCTCCGGCGAACCGACGGAGCCTGCCTCCGGATTAAACGGATGTGAACGGAAAGTAAAGAACCATTCCGGCTCCTGAATACCGTAAGGGCCGTCGCCGTTATCGCCCAGCAGGTTGCGGGTAAAGAGGGAGTCGGTAGAATAACTGACGAACAGGCGTTCGGGATCAAGCTCCGGGAAGATTTTTTCTTTCAGTTGCTTGTCGATGTTTTTTGCCAACGGCCATTCGTTGGCCCCGCACCACAGGCACAGGCTCGGGTGGTTACGTATCATCTTTACCTGGTCTTTTACCGAAGCGATAAAAAGATCGTGGTTGTCGGGGTATTCCCATCGCCGTTCACGAGAGTCCATCTTCATCGGGTCTTCCCAGGCACCGTTACAATCGCCGCTGCCCCATAAATCCTGGAAAACGAGTATTCCGTATTCATCACAGGCATTATAAAACTCCGGACGTTCGAGCAAAGCGCCTCCCCATACGCGGATCATACGCAAATTCATTTCGGCATGGAAACGGACTTCATCGCGGTAACGTTCAGGGGAAAGACGCAGTAACCAGTCGGAAGAGATATAGTTACCGCCAGTCATATAGATCTTCTGCCCGTTCACAAAGAAACGGCGTCCCCCGTTGTCGGGACATTTATCTGTCGTGATCTCACGGATACCGTATTTGAATTGCTTGCTGTCGCTGATCCGGTTATCTGCCTCAAAATAGATATGCATATCGTATAAAGGCTGTTCCCCTACTCCGTTGGGCCACCACAAACGCGGATTTTTTATTTTCAACGGATCGAAACGGACTTCCCTCTTTTCGTTCGGAGATAAGGTTAGTGGTTGCGTTAAACGGATTCCGTTTGTCTCACAGACCAATACACCTTTACGCGGAGTATCGGTTATATTCTCCACCTCAACCGAAGTCTTTACAAAAGCATCCTCCTGCATTTTCTTTTCCGGAGAACGGACACCCGGTACTTTCGTCACAACATAAGGCGACCGGACAGTCACTGCACCGGAGGTAGTTACCGATACCTCATCCCAGATACCGGTATTACGATCCCTGATCGGCTGAACCCAGTCCCATCCGGGCGTATATTGCATGGTATTATTACGGGCGATCTGTCCGTCACCGCCTTGTCCGCCGTTCGGATTTCCCGGATAGTCAGGAGGATACACCAGGACAGCCAGCACATTTGCATCTTCTTTCCGAAGAAGTTCCGTTATATTAAAAGATTTCCGCAGGAACATTCCTTCATGGGTGGTATTATTAAGCCGTTTGCCGTTCATGAACAGTTCGGCTTTATAGTTTATTCCCCGGAAGTTCAGCCAGACAATCCGGTCATCCGGTACCTCCGGCGTTTCAAACCGGCAAACAAACCAATAGGTGTAAAAGTCATTGCCGGCTTCATAAATATCGGGGATCAGGTTATTGTTCATTCCAAACTCCGGTGCAGGATACAGGCCGTTTTCCAATAAAGTGGTCAGTACTGTCCCGGGCACACGGGCAGGCATCCAGCCTGTTGTTTCCAGAGGTGTAGAGCTTAACAGGTTTCCGTCTGTCTTTATCTCACTGGCTCTCCGTGCCATCCAGCCGGAAGTAAGCAATGTCTTCTCCCCGGGTTCAGGGATCGTCAGTGTATTTTCCTGTGCGAAGATGGATAACATGTTGTTAACCAAAAACAACAAGAATATGAAAGATAGAGATTTATGATTCATAATGTATTCTATTTAATAGCCGTAATATACAATAAAAAAACAAAAGGCTTCCTCCGGAAGCGGAAGAAGCCTTTCTCTTTATACATTATTAATATAGTCCGTTACTGTCCGGTTAGAAGTTTCTTCCGGTATCCCACCATATACGTGTTGCCGGGCTATCCGGGCCATTCAGCAAACTGACTGCTTTTTCCACCTCTTCCGCATTCGAATCTTTATCGTTCTTCGGATATGGTAAACGTTTGATAAATTCACCATCAGGAATCTTCCATGTATCGGCACTCAGGTTATTAGCCACAGGGAAGATATTCGGATAACCTGTACGGCGGAATTCCGACCAGGCTTCCTGTCCTTCCGGATACATCGCGATCCATTTCTGGTTAATGATCTTATGAAGTTTTTCTTCATTCGTTGCACCGTCATTCCATTTAACCGTACATTTATCAATACCTTTTATGCTATTGGCTGCATTATGAGGATCTTCGAAATCTGCACAGACACCGGTTTCGTTTGCAATATATTTTTCATATTCAGATGCCGGGATAGCATATTCGTCGAAAGAGACTTTGATACCTTGCTCGTACAGGTCTTTGGCAGAACCACCCATATTCCAACCGCGGAGTGCACCTTCTGCACGCAGGAAGTAAGCCTCGGCAACTTTCATCCAGGGTAAATGGTTCGATATCTGAGTTTTGTTTCCTGTATAATCTGCCATCTTGGTTTCTGTTGAAAGATTGACAGAAGAATATACCTGATACACATTCTTATCGACAATAGTTCCCTGGCGGATACCTATATATTGACCGATCTTATTCAATGCATTACCATTCTTATCGACAATATCCTGTTGTTTACCGTCGATTTTAAACCAACCGACCGGAGTTACATAAACCGGCAAGCGGGGATCGTCGTACCCTTTCAACATACAGACCATAGAAGCGCTGGCACGCATATCATTGTAGTTGACTACAATTTCATTCAACGGATTCTGTAAAGAAGCATCGATGACCTGTACATTCGGGTTACCGGCAACCAGGACACCATATTTATGGTTCACGGCAGCTTCAGCAGTAGACTTGGCCAATTCCGGTTTTACAACAGACAGACGCACGGCCAAACGCAAACGCAATGTATTGGCAAAACGGATCCATTGCTTAAAGTCCGAACCGCAGACAATATCGAAACTATTCAAACGGTTTGCTTCTGCTTCACCTGCATCCACCAAAGAGGTCAGGTCGTTCACAGCTTCTTCCAGCTCGGAAAGGAAAGTGGTATATAGAGTTTCCAAATCATCGTAGGGAACGGACGAACCTCCCTGCATAGCTTTTGAATAAGGAATAGCCCCGTAAATATCAGCAACACGATGCATACCCTGTACACGGATGATCTTGGCAATCGCTGTATAGTCTTTCGCATCCGTCGATTTCAGGATTTCACTGATCGGTTTCATTACATATAACATACCGTCACGGAATGCCTCGCCATTCCAGCCGTCCATCATTGCATACATCGCATTGTTAGAGTTACCGTTGAATGCCGTACCGGTCGCCATATAACCGGAAAACATATCCGCATTCAGATTCTGTTGCAACTGGAACTCGTAATTCTTGTTCTGATAGTTATTATAGACACCTACTATCGGCTGGTTGAAACGGGAAGTTACTTTCACCTGAGAAACATCCATCCCGTTCGGATTGGTATTGATACTTTCAAAATTATCCGTACAAGCCGTCACTCCTACCATGAAAGCTACAGCCCACAATGGTAATGTATTTTTTACTTGTTTAATTATATTCTTTTTCATGATTGATCGCGTTATTAGAATGTTACTTTCAAGTTGATACCATAGCTGCGTGTTGCAGGCAAACCAAACGAATCGAAGCCTTTCCAACCGTTATTCGTTGAAACAGACATATCCGGATCGGTCGGAGCATCTTTATAAATGAAGAACAGGTTACGAGCAACGAAAGACAGATTCAGATTCTTGGAAGCTCCTAACAGGTTGCGGAATGTATATCCTAAAGAAAGTTCACGTAAACGGAAGTTCGTTGCAGAATATACATAGAGGTCTTTTGCACCTTCCTTACCGGCTGTTGAAGTATAGAATGTCTGTGCATCCATTTTCTGTCCGTTACCCAGGTCTACACCACCGTCATCGCGGGCATCGGCTGTTGCTTCCGTTACACCGTAAGCATCCAGATAACTTTGTGTCTGGCTGGCTACATTACCACCGATCTTTCCGTCGATCAGGAAGTATAAGCTGAAATCTTTATAGGTAAAAGTATTACCCCATCCCAACTGCCAGTTCGGGTTTACATTGCCTAAATGACGTTCGTCTGTAGAGATGACCAGTTTACCGTCTTTATCCAACATGAAAGCTCCGTTCTCATCGCGTTCTGCCACTTTACCGTAAATATCGCCGTATGAACCGCCTTCAACCAGCTTGAAGTTAAGACCTGCACCCGAACCTAAAGATACACCGTTCTTCAATTGATCGGTAAGTTCCTTGATCTTATTCTGGTTGTAGGAAATGTTGAATTCGGGTTTCCAGCTCCAGTCTTCTGCAAAATCCCAACGATAATTGATGGAAGCCTCAAAACCCTGGTTCTGGATATTACCGGCATTGATATAATAGCTATCGTAACCGGAAGCCAGCGGAGATGAAATAGAGAAATACTGGTTCTTGTTGTTTGTCTTATAATAAGTGATATCAAAATTCAAACGGTTATCCAGCATAGTCAGATCCAGACCAAATTCCATTGAATGCATCTTTTCAGGTTTCATTTCGGTAAACGGTTCCTTGGTATTTGGTTCCAGACCTCCCAGGTTGATACCATCCATCGGATGAGTGATATAAGCAGGAACGTCGTTACCCACGATTGAGTAAGAACCTCTGATCTTCAATAAATTGATCTTATCTGTCATCGGGATCATCTCATTCAACAGAGCTGTCAGACCGAAGGAAGGATAGAAATAGGAGAAGTTGTCGGTGAAAGCCAAAGCAGACGACCAGTCGTTACGTCCCGTCACATCCAGATAGATCATCCCGTTATAACCGAACTGAACTGTTCCGAATACGGAATTCAAACGTTTACGAGGGTTGGAAGTACGTTGGTTTCCATTGCCGTTGATATTTTCAGGAACGAAGAAGTTTGCTTCCATCAATCCCAGCTTGTCGCTATCCAGAATGACATTTTGTACCTTATTGTCCTGGAAGCTGGTACCTAAAGAGGCATTCAATTCCCATTTTTCATTCCAGGTCTTGTTAAAATTCAACATCAAGTCACCATAGAACTGCTTTGCATCGAAACGTTCCTGACGATAACGTCCGTTCCCGCCGGGAGCCCATGTAGCAGTTGTTGTTGCATGCCATTTACGTTCAAAACGGTCGAAAGTATTATCCACGCTTAAACGTCCCTGCACATTCAACCAGTCGGTGATCTTAAATTTTGCACTGGCGGAAGCCATTACACGGTCACGTCTCTCAGTCGATTTAATCCGGTTTAATATCCAATAAGGATTGGCTGAAAAATCGTCATCCGGAAGATACCAGTTGTGAGCCATCAGGTTACGATCTTCATTGAATTTTTCGAAGTTATCCTTATAATAACCGAAATCACCGTTTACCGGGAATGTATACAGACCTGTCAACGGGTTGATATAAGTACCTCCGTGAGGACGGTTGGTTCCTTTCTGGCTGATATACGACAAGGAAGCATCGATGGTCAGTCGGTCGCCAAACAAGTTGAAAGTTTCGCGGGTCGACATGTTATGACGCTGAAAGTCATTTGTCGGCATAATACCAAAAGCGGTCGTATTAGCGTACGACATAAAGCTTTGTACTTTTTCAGTACCGCCATTGATCGTTACGGAATTAATAAAAGTAGAACCTGTACGGTAAAAATCGTTCACATTATCCATCGCATGGTTATCGTTGTCGGCCACCTTGTCGCCCCAACTCATGTTATTTAACTGATCACCTACTTTGACAGCCCCATAACGTCCTTGTAATTTAGGAAGAGACATAGGACTTTCAAGTGTTATATTGGAAGAAAAATCTACTCTTGCGGCACCCTCACGACCCTTTTTTGTAGTGATCATGATCACACCATTCGCAGCCATACTACCATATAAAGCCGCTGCTGATGCACCTTTCAGGACATTCATACTGGCAATGTCATCCGGGTTCAGGTTACCCAATGCGTCACCACCGTCGCGTCCCTCATATTCACCCGCCAACTGAGTTGTTTCCGGACTATTCATCGGAACACCATCGATAACAATAAGCGGCTGGTTATTCCCATAAGCTGATTTATTACCACGCAAAATAATCTTGGACGAGCCTCCTGCACCGGTTGCATTCGGAGAAATAAGCATACCGGCTGCTTTACCTTGCAAAGCATTGATCAGGTTGGCATCTTTTGCACGGGTCAATTCCTGTCCTGCAACCTGTTGAGTAGCATAGGTCAACGACTTTGCCTTACGTTGGATACCCATGGCTGTGACAACGACTTCTTCAATCTTCTGGGTATCTGAAAACATATCTACATTAATTACGGTACGATCGTTAACCGGTTCTTCGACCGTTGTCATACCTAAAAAAGAGAATTGTAAGATTGCATTCTCCGGAACTTCCAATGTATAGTTACCATCCAAATCGGTAACGGTTCCATTTGTGGTTCCTTTTTCTACGACATTACACCCTATAAGCGGCAGATTGGCACTTTGGTCCATCACAACACCACTTACTTTCTTCTGTGCCCATAGCACATTTGTACATGTCCCTATACAAAACAGTACAAATAATAATAAGCCCTTCTTCATAAAGCCAGATTGTTTAGGAAAGTTAATAAATTCGACATTTCTCATACTCATTTTGCGTTAAGTATTGTGTTTTTGCATAAAGGAAACGACTTAGTCTTCTTAGAACTATGCTGTTTTTTACACTTGTTAAATGCAAATATAGAGATTATAACATTAATACCAAACAAATTTCCAACAAAATATACTCCATACATCCGTTTTAACATATAGGTGCTGACATATTGTCAAAAGCATACCCTTGCTATATATATAACAAGTATTAACTCACCATAGTTCTAAGAAGACTAAAGAAAATTAGATTTAAAATAATTTTTATCTCTAAAACTAAAAATCCACATTGTCAGGGTTTATCGGCTACCAGTTATATACCTCGTGGCTAAACAAAAAAAATCCTGACTTTTACAAGCCAGGATTCTACATATATAATATAAGGACCTTTTTAATTTTTAAATATCAGTCCATCCCCTTCCCGATCGATAATGATCGGACGGTTCTTATCGATCTTCATACCCAGTATCTCCTTCGACAGTTCGTTAAGGACATACTTCTGGATAGCACGTTTCACCGGACGGGCACCGAACTGGGAATCGTAACCTGCATCCGAGATAAAATCGACGGCAGCATCCGTAAAGTTCAAGGCAACACCATTGTTAGCCAGCATCTTCTTCACACTGTTCAACTGCAAGGTAACGATCTTACGGATCTCTTCCTCATTCAGCGGAGTGAACATGATGATCTCGTCAATACGGTTCAGGAATTCCGGACGAATGGATTTCTTCAGTAATTCCAGTACCTGTATACGGGTTTCATCGATCACTTTTTCGCGGTTGTCGGGCGTGATCTTCTCGAAGCTTTCACGAATCAGGGATGAACCCATATTGCTGGTCATGATGATGATCGAGTTCTTGAAGTTCACGACACGTCCCTTGTTGTCCGTCAAACGACCGTCGTCCAATACCTGCAACAGGATATTGAATACGTCCGGATGCGCCTTTTCGATCTCGTCGAACAGGACGACAGAATAAGGTTTACGGCGGATTGCTTCCGTCAACTGGCCACCTTCATCGTAACCGACATATCCCGGAGGTGCACCGATCAGACGAGTCGCACTGAATTTCTCCTGATACTCACTCATATCGATACGGGTCATACTGTTCTCATCGTCAAACAGGTATTCAGCCAACGCTTTGGCAAGCTCGGTCTTACCCACACCAGTCGTACCGAGGAAGATGAACGAACCGATCGGACGTTTCGGATCTTGCAATCCGGCACGGCTACGACGCACGGCATCCGCAATGGCTGTAATAGCCTCTTCCTGACCGATCACACGGGTGTGCAATTCGTCTTCCAGGCGGAGTAGTTTGTCGCGTTCGCTCTGCATCATCTTGTTGACGGGAATACCGGTCCAACGGGATACCACATCGGCAATGTCTTCGCTGTCGACTTCTTCTTTAATCATGGCGGCAGCACCCTGCATAGTGTGCAGCTTGGCCTGTATTTCCTTGATCTCTTCTTCTTTCGCCTGCAGTTTACCGTAACGGATCTCAGCTACTTTGCCGTAATCGCCTTCACGTTCTGCCTTATCGGCTTCAAACTTCAGGTTCTCGATGTCGATCTTATTCTGCTGGATCTTGTTGATCTGTTCCTTTTCGCTTTCCCACTGGGCTTTCTGTTTCTTTTCTTCTTCCTTGAGGTTAGCGATTTCCTTGTTCAACTGTTCCAGTTTCGTCTTATCGTTTTCACGTTTGATGGCTTCGCGTTCGATCTCCAACTGTTTAATACGGCGGGAAACTTCGTCCAATGATTCGGGTACCGAATCCACCTGCAAACGCAGACGGGCAGCAGCCTCATCCATCAGGTCGATCGCCTTATCCGGCAGGAAACGGTCGGTAATATACCGTGTCGAAAGCTGGACGGCAGCGATAATGGCATCGTCTTTGATACGTACCTTATGATGGTTTTCGTACTTCTCTTTCAGACCACGCAGGATAGAAATAGTATCCAGTTCATCCGGTTCTTCGACCATCACAACCTGGAAACGACGTTCTAGCGCTTTATCTTTTTCAAAATATTTCTGATATTCATCCAGTGTCGTTGCACCGATAGAACGCAATTCACCACGTGCCAAAGCCGGTTTCAGGATATTAGCGGCATCCATAGCCCCATCGCTCTTACCGGCTCCTACCAATGTATGGATCTCATCGATGAAAAGGATGATCTCGCCTTCCGACTTGGTCACCTCGTTGACTACGGATTTCAACCGTTCCTCAAATTCTCCTTTATATTTGGCACCGGCAATCAATGCACCCATATCCAGGGAGAAGATCTGTTTTGATTTCAGATTCTCCGGAACATCGCCACGAACGATACGGTGTGCCAAGCCTTCAGCGATAGCTGTTTTACCGACACCCGGCTCACCAATCAAGATCGGGTTATTCTTTGTACGACGGCTCAGGATCTGAAGCACACGACGGATCTCGTCATCACGACCGATCACCGGGTCGAGCTTGCCGCTACGAGCACGTTCGTTCAGGTTGATGGCGTATTTATTCAGAGAGTCGTATGTGTCTTCTGCCGACTGGCTCGTTACTTTATTTCCCTTACGCAATTCCTCGATCGCTTTCTCCAGTTCTTTTTCCGTAACACCGGCATCTTTCAAGATCTGCGAAGCCGTACTTTTTACGGTGAACAAAGCGAGAATGATATGCTCCAGAGAAACATACTGGTCACCCATCTTACCGGAATAATCGATTGCTTTCTGCAAAACGGCATTCGATTCGCTCGACAGGTAAGGTTCGCCACCGGATACTTTCGGATAGGATTCTATCTGACGATCCAGCACCATGTTCAGATTCTGAATATTCACACCCAGTTTCTGGAAGAGGAAGTTCGTGATGCTTTCACCCGTCATAATGACAGCCTTCAGCAAATGAACAGGTTCGATCACCTGTTGGTTATTCTTCTGAACCAACTGCACCGCCTGCTGAACAGCCTCTTGTGATTTAATTGTAAAATTGTTTAAATTCATACCTTATATTACTTTCTTGTTATCTTCTTTATTTTAAACTTTCACTGATAACTCTACAAAATAAATACCATAACGAAAATAAGTCATTTTGTCAGTATTATTTAATTATAAGAGAAAGATGTTATGCCGATCAGTCGGGATTAACGACATATTTTGTACTTTCGGTAAGAAAACAACAAGAAAGCAAAAAAGGTTTGCGCAAAAGCAGGATTACTCCGGATTAGCTCATTCAGAATTCCATCTTATAACTGATAAAAGGAATCATACTGTTGAAATAAAAATCCTCTATCTGCTGTGTTGCCTGGTTGTATGACTGCCCCATATATTGTTTTCCTATTAGGTTTTTCACCTGGATAGCAACGGTTCCGGAGCATCTTCGATAATTCACCCGGTAAGTCAGGGAGATATCCGATACGGGGCTGATACCTTTGCGACGATGGATAAACGGCGTAGACTCGTCATACACAATATCTTGCTGCTCCAATGTCGCTTTCAGATCGACCGGAGAAGTTGGACGGTAACCCGAAAGGGCGATACGGGCATTCAGTCCCAAGACTCTACTTAAGCCGTTCTTCCGACGGAAAGTAAATTCTTTTCCGCCCAGGATATTTGCTACATACCGCGTATTGAACAGTGTATTATGCCAGTCGCCCTTATCATCTTTATAACGGGAGTCGAAAAGCGAGAAGGTCACCATATAATAGTATCCCGATTGCAGGAAACGCTCCAAAGTAAAATCGATACCGACATTCATTCCTTTACCCGTGTTTACGAAAGGCTGATAGAACAAAGGGGGCTGCACAGTGAGGTTAATGGTAGAAAATGTTCCGCCCTGCAATACCGGAACATTATACAAATATTGAAAATAAGGTTCGACTTTGAGCCTTAGAAGCGGAGAGATAGCCCAGTTGTAACTCAATACATTATGTAAGGAACGTGTCATCTTCAGGTCTGTATTGGGCGTAGTAATACCTCCGTCTGCCACCGGAACTTCCATAAAATAGAAATAGAGAGGCGCTATCTGCGAATGAAGTCCTGTACCCAACATAAGGGAATGATGGTTGTTGAGAGTCCATTCAACGGAAAGACGCGGCTCAATAGCAAAATCTCCGTTCAGTGCAAATAAGGTCGTATTGAGACCGCCGGTCAGCGAGAAAGAGCGGTTGAAAGCATATTTGGTCTGTGCATAGGCTTGCAACAACTGGGTATTACAGTGTTTATTAGCAACGGTTTGCATGATCCTTTCATCATCCGATTTCCGGTAATCGATCTTATCGAATAATTGATCCCAACGGATGCCGTAACGACTGTGCCAACGGGAGGAATGACGATGATTAAGCCGGGAGGACAACGATAGTTTATAGCTCCGGTTCAAATTATCGATATCGGGAATGGGAGTAGTCGGTTGCTCTACTCTGCGCCTACCGAATTCGAAATCCGTATCCGACAAAGTAGCCGCAAGCGTGGTAGACAGATACAGGGAAGAGTTGAACGACTGCTTATGGGAAATACCGGCTGCACCGGCCCGGTAGGCTATCTTCATATCCGTACTTAGGGAGACATCCGTCCATTCAGCCGGATCGTCTTCCGCTTCTCTTTCCGACTGCGAGTTTCCTCCGATGCCCCATAGGGAAAATGTACCCATACGTCGTGTGGGCAAGTTGATCTTGAAAGCTACATCTTCATAATGGATCGATTGTTTACCGGACATTTCCGATATGAAAGACTTGATAATACCCAACGTGGATACACGTACATTAAATAGATAAGAACCGTCATAGTCTTTCTTGAAAGGACCTTCAGCCGCAAACTCCGCACCTTGTATACCTAACTGTGCCGTAAATTCGTGCTTCCTGTCATTCCCGTTGCGGAACTTCATATCGAACACTCCGGCAACGGCATTCCCATATTCTGCAGGAAATGCTCCGGTATAGAAATCCGAATTAGCAAGCATGGAACTACTGAACATCGTAAACAGACCTCCGCCCGGTACGTCATCACCGCCATTGAAATGACTCGGGACAGGAATATCCACCCCTTCCATCCTCCACAAAACCCCGGAAGGAGCGTTTCCACGGATAATAATAACATTTGTTTCCGCTGATCCGGTGGTGACTCCGGCAAAGTTAGCTGCCATACGCGCCGGATCATCCACTGCTCCGGCATAACGCCTTGCCTCTTCCACCGAGAAGGTACGTGCACTGACAGAAGCCATATCGTTCTGGGGAAGGTCTTTACGCCGGTGGGCAATGACTACCACTTCGTTCAGTGCCTGCCGGCTTTCTTTCATTTCGATGGCAAGGACCAGTTCTTTTCCACTGGTCAGTTGCAGTTCAGAAAGTTGTAATGGTTCATATCCCAGATAAGAGAGTTGAAGATTGATTCGACCGACAGGTACACTGCCGAGAGAGAAATTACCTGCTGCATCGGTTGTAACGCCTGTACTGCTACCTGCTAACATAACGGTAGCCCCGATCAACGGAACTTTGGTTTCCATATCTACAATTTGTCCACGGACGGTTTGAGTAAGTTGTGCCTGAATGCCAAGGGGTAAAAACAGGAGTAAAACTCCTGCAAGCAGAAAGTGTCTTAAATAGTTCATCTTTGTTTATCGCATTAATTAATCCGCGACAAAGGTAGATGGTCTCCGTTTGAAAGTTCTTGACAATTGTCAAGACTCGTCCTCATCCGATAATTTTCTTCGGATGCGACTCACGGTTTCGGGAGTTACACCGATCAGTGAAGCTACATCTTTCAGGGTTAACTTGTTGATGGAATGATCCGCAACTTTCAGTAATTTCTTATAACGCTCTTCCGGCGTGTCGCAACGAAAGGAGAAGACCAGTTCGTCGCGACAAAAGAATAGTTGTTCGGCTATATGCCGTCCGAAGCGCTGACTTTCCATATTATATTCGTAAAAGTCGATAACCTGCTGATAAGTCATCCTGTAAACGACAACTTCTGAGATCGCCTGTATAGAATATTTGGCCGGAACATGGTTCAGGAAGGCATGATATTCTGTTGCAAAACCGTTGGTATTAAAGCCGATCGTCCGTTCCTCGCCCTCTGCATCACAATGACTGAAACGAAATTGCCCATCCAATACGGCACCCAGGTAACGGCATGGTTCCCCCTGGCGGACAAAGTACTCCTTACGTTTAAGGTTCACGATCTCCCCCATTTCCATAAATACACCGGATAGCTCTTCAGAAATATTCAGGCGGGACACAAACTCTTTCAAATCAATCATACATACAAAGATATAGTATTATATTCGCCATACAATAAAAAAGATCGTGCACTGTGACTTTTTCACGCGCCGGGGTACTAATCCAATACAAACTAAAAGAGAAATGAATATGATAAAAGGTGAAGCAGACTTCCTTTCTGCGCTGGAATCGAACATAAGCATACTGATCAAGATCGCCCGGGTGTATGCTTATACCACGCACGACAGGAAAGACCTGATCAATGACATCATCCTCGAATTGTGGAAGTCGTACCCGAAGTTTAAAGGCGACTCCAAAATATCGACCTGGATCTATCGCGTCTCGCTCAACGTGGCGTTGAATGTCAAACGAAAGCGGGACAATAACAAAGTATTGTTTTTCGATGAGTTGAAGGTAGCGGACGGCAGTGATATCCTCGAAGTCCCGACCGACAACTCCTCTGAAATCGGCCAACTCTATCAGTGCATCGAAAGTTTATCGGAACAGAACAAGGCTATTATCCTATTGTATCTGGATGATAAATCATACGAAGAAATCTCTCAAATCCTCGGTCTGTCCAGGACGAACGTCAGTACACGTTTGAACCGGATAAAAGAGCAATTAAGAAAACAAATGAACCCCAATAAATGAATCGTTATGGAACTCGATAATATAAAAAACAGCTGGAAACAGGAAAACCAGCAAATTGCAGCGAATGTACATCTGAATAGAACAGCCCTGATGAAAAAGATCTCGGCAGAAACAAACCGTATGAAAAGAAAGAATCTGTTACTCTTGTTGTTCAGAATCCCTTTTCCGGTAGTTATACTTGCTATGCTATTTTCACACATTCATATCCATAACATGGTTAATTTCTATATTGGAATAGTGTTGTTTCTGGCTTTTGCCTGCTTTGCTTCATGGGGACTGATAAAATATTATCTGAATCTGAGAAAGCTGGATATAACAGATTCATATCTTGAAAATAAAAAGACTATACGGGAGCTGGAGTTATATAAACTGAATGTGACGAAAAGGAATTACTATTGCAGCCCGGTGGGAATAGCCGGTATTTTCCTGATGATCAATGCGCCTTTGTTTACTACTACCGAAGGGGCTATCATGTTACTACTTATCATGGCTGTCATGGCTGCCTCCATATTCATAAATCTGAAATATGTCTTACCGGCACAGTTCAAACGGTTGAATAAGGAGATGGAAGAGATTCGGAAAATGGAAGAGGAATAGGCAAACTCAAATCCATTTGTGTGTTCGAATTAGCGATGTATAATCCTGTTCGTTTCTGAAATAAAAGAATATCTTTGTGCATCAAGGTTTTCACTTTGTAAAATCGGGTCTAATATACCATATTAACAGCATGACAAGAAACAACATATTCAGCTTATTATTTACTATTCTTTGTATATCAGGATGTATCTCGTGCAATAAATATCTATTGAGCGAAAAAGATAAGGAGATAGAAAAGGAAGATATTCCCATTGAAGTATTCGAAGCTATTTCAAATATCGACCTGTCTGCCCGAAAGAATTGGATACTGATAATAAATTATGAGTCGATATATGATTATGCAATAGACAAAAATACACTCAAAGCCATTCCTAAAGATACTCCCTGCTATATTTGGGGTCCCAACATAATCGAAAATGAGGATGGCATAGATTGGATCAGTCCGGGGTTAGGTCCGATTATTCTCTTTGCTTCTCAAAACTATTATGCTAATTTTATATCTTACACAGATACTACATCTACAATGATTTTTGACCAAACAACCGAAGATAAATTATTAGCAGCCGATTGTTTGTCTTGCCTATATTCAGGGAAAGCATCGACACATCTTTCTGACATTTTGGTACATAACAATTGTTTACTGGATTTTGAATTGAAGAATGTTCCCGAGTCTACAACTGTTATGGTGAAAAGCCGGGTACCTATCCAACCATTCAGATATAAAACAAATCCACAACATTATAAAGCGATCGTATTTTCATATTGTGGAGAAAGAGATGCCGAGCTTTACATTACCATGGATGATAAGATCCATATTGTTAAATTACTTCCAACAATAAACCGCTCCAATCTGAGTAATGATCTGTTCCCAGATACATACCGTTATACAACCCCCGATACATATTATAAATTCACTTTATCTTACGACGAAGAAAAAGATGTATTTTCAATTGAAGATGCGGAGAATAGTGTGTGGAGCCAGATGCCATAAATTCATCGATATTTAATACAAATGATATATGGTTATTTCACTTATTCCATATCTTTACACACATAGAAAAACTTATAACCAACAAGCATAAACACATGAGAACAAAAGATTTACTATTATTATTACTTTTCCCTTTATGTACAATCACTATTGTATGTTGCAATACAACGCGTAACCAGACGGCCTCTTCTTTCAAGAAAGAAACAACCATTACAGACAGTAAAGCAAACAAGGTTGCAGACCTCAATGATATCAAGGCAATATTCAAGAATAATGCACCTTATACTTACAATAATGGTCTCATTCTCAATAAATCAGGAGAAACAATAGCCTATTGCTCTAATGGTTACATTTTAGACAAAAACAAAAAGACACTAGGCTATTATTCTAATGGTTATATACTCGACAGCAATTATAAAACCATCGGAAATTATGCTAATGGATATATAACTTTAAAGAAAAATTCTTCAACTGTTCCGATAACTTAATGATCTAGCATTTAATCGCTTCACTATTTCCTGAAACTCTGGTGGTATTCGTTTCATGACTTCCTGCTGAATATCATCCGGTACACCATAATAAGCCCCGGCAATTCCTCCGGTGATGCAAGCCAGCGTATCGCTGTCGCCACCTAATGAGACGGCCAGGCGGATGGCGTTCTCAAAGTCCGTACTTTCCAGAAAGGCAATAATTGCTTCGGGAACCGTTCCCTGGCAACTGACATCAAAACGATAGTCCGGACGTATCTCGTCACAAGTACGGTCCAGATCATAAGAAAAAAGAGATTCAATAGATCGCTTGATCTCCTGCTTACTATTCCCATCCCGTGCCATATAAACAGCAGTAGCAGTGGCCTGCGCTCCTTTAATTCCTTCGGGATGGTCATGAGAGACCATAGCAGTTCCTTTAGCAACGACCAACGCCTCTACCAACGAAATGCATCCCCATCCGACAGCACTCACCCGCATCGCCGAACCATTCCCCCAACTGTCATAAGGTTGCGGTTTCTCCTCCTGTAGCCAACGGCTGAAACGAGCACCATAACCACCCTTCGGACACGGATATTTACGTCCGTACTCCTGCATGATTCCAACAAGGTTTCCCCTATTCAGTAACCAATCAGCTATAGCGACCGTCATGATCGTATCGTCCGTATAATTACTTTCATCTGTAAACAACGGAAAATCCATTGTCTTTATATTATCGAATTCATAAACGGAGCCGATAATGTCTCCTGCTATTGCACCTATCATCGTATGTTAATTAATATTCTTCTGTTGCATAAAAATAATAAATATATTCAAACATGACTCGCTTATACTAAAAAAACTATACAAATCATCGAATTTTTAAAGCCTTCGGATATATTTGTGCACTTATTCAAATTCAAAACAGCATTTAATATGAAAAAGACTATTTTATGTGGTCTCTTATTGCCTATCACCACACTGGTATTTATTGCTTGCAGCGGAAACAGTACTCTTACAAACCAATTAAAAGGTTCCTGGGTAGCCCCGATCAACGGAATGCCCGAACAGATGGAAGGTTTCGAACTGAAAGACGACGGACTTGCTTCTTCCATCAATATGGCGACACTGGTTTATGAGAAGTGGGAAACCATTAAAGTGGATAATACAGATGCCCTGGTCCTTCAGGGGAAAAGTATCGGTAACGGACAAACGCTCTCATTCGCCGACACATTAAAGATCGACAAGATAACCAAAAACTCACTGACTCTCACCAGAGACAGTTATACCAGAACATATTCAAAAAAATAAAGAAAAGCCATTGCCTATAGACAGAATAGATTTATAGGCAATGGGCATCTTCAATCATGTCATAATCCTGTCCGAACAATATTTCTTCCGTTTGCAATTTTTACAGGGAATCCCCATCCAAAGCTCATCGAACTGTTCGACGGCTTCCGTCACCAGCTCTTCCACCGAGGTAAAAACTCCCGCCTCGAAGTTACGGTTATCTTTTCCTTTCATTCCTAAAGCGGCTCCCGTTAAGTTTGCCGATCCGATATAGACCTGCTTCAAATCGAATATCAATAGCTTAAAATGAACACGAGGACAAAGTACGCGTTCCATACGGCTCCAAAGCAAAGGATATTTATCGAAGTCATCGCGGAAGTTCTGCCCCGGCTCCTTTGCATGGATCAAACGTACTTCGACACCTTCCCTGACCTTTTGCTCCAACAGTTTCAGTAAAGGGACAGCATCTTTTCCTTCTTTGATGTAAAGATCTTTTATATCAGCCGTCCCGATCCAAACCGTCCGCTTCGCCTGCCGGATAGCTTCGATCAGGAAAGAGTAATGTTGTTCGTTTTTGATGTATTGGAGCATAGAATATATCTTTATTATTTATCTTTTCTGTCAAGTTCTCTTTCGGTATAATGTGCTTTAGCTATAGCAATAGCACGTTGCAATTTTTCAGACAACAAATTCTTATCGGGCAGTTGAGTATAATATTGTGCAACTTTAATTGGACTTTCTTCATCTAGCATCAAATACTCAATATGCTCTGTATTTCCTTCAGAACATAGAATAAGACCTATAGGAGATTCTTCATATTCTTTTCGTTCATTTTTGTTTAGATAACGAAGATAGAGCAGCATTTGTCCTTCATACTCTGGTTTAAATTTTCCAAGTTTCAAGTCAATGGCTACTAATCTACGAAGCCCACGATGAAAAAAAAGTAGATCGATATAATAATCTACAGCATCCACTGTGATACGTTTTTGACGACTTAAAAAAGCGAAATCAGAACCTAACTCATTAATAAACTGCTGCATTTGTGTAATAATAGCCGATTCCAAATCTTTCTCAGAAAAGCAATCAGACAAACCGAGCATATCAAGAAAATAACTACTACGAAACACCAAATCTGGAAGAAGTTGGTTTGTATCTTTTACATATGCTAATTCTTTCTTTATCACATTTTCAGGTTTTCTGCTGATGGCAGTTCGCTCATACAACTGTCCATCTATCTTTTGATCCAATGTTCGAGTATCCCAATGTTCAATATGACACATTTCCATATAAAAAGATCGGGCAAGTTTATCTTCAATAAACATTAATGAACGCAAATGAGTCCATGTCAATTGTATACGCGTTGCGTATACAATCTCTTCTTCTGAAAAAATATACGCAGCGCGTATACAATGTAAAAGTTTACGATCCCCCCAACCGTTACCATATTTTTCTGTCAGACGTTTAGCTAATTGCTTCACAATTTGTTTTCCATAATCTGCACGTTGATTATAAAGCACATCCTCTTTAATCCGTTTACCAACATGCCAGTTTATCAAACATATTTCCGTATTCAGATAAGTCGCCACCCGGATACGCCTGTTGTCAATTATCTTACAAACGTCCGTATACAAACTATTCTCTTCGGGTAAAATCGTTTCTATATTTTTCATTTTACTTCAAATTAGAAGGGGTTACACAAAGGTAATAAAGTTTGCTACTTGATTTACAGTAGGGAAGAGAGTTTATCTGTTTTCAACATAGATTTAAGAAAAACTTGTTGTGTACTTACCTAAATAGTAGGCAAGTACACAACAAGTTTACAATTTATTATCAATATTCCCTAAAGAAGATTTACTTAACAAGAAACTTCCTTTTCTGATCTTTACAGGTCAGCAGATAAATGCCATTCTCCAACGAGAAGCAATACTGACCATTTCCATCAGTAATATGTGAAACGACTGCTCTTCCTCTAATTTCATAGATTATAAAACGGGTATAAGCAAGAAGCCCTTCCACTTTTACTTGGTTACCAAAAACTGAGAGACGGAATTTATCGGTATTTATTTTATTTACGTTAGTTTCTGTTTGATAAGTAACTATACTATTACCGGCAAGTTTTAACTGAGACACATTATTATAATATATCACTTTTTGTAAATCACTATCAGCCAACTGATAGCCATTATAACCGACAGCAACAATTGTTCCGACAGGAGGTGTTTCCACATAACTAATCTGCCAGTTGTTTCGTAAAGAAGGATTGACCAACAGACGATTTCCGTCATTCATTAAAGTCAATCCATCCACTTTTGCCTGTCCTCCGATTTGTAAATTCGCCCAGGTGTAAAGGGCACAATCTTCATTTCCGGAAATCTCACCACCAGTCATACAGAAAAAGCAATGCTCACTGACAAAGACTCCCCCACAGCCATCCGTCACTTTGTTTGAAGATATTTTGCCGCCAGTCATAATGAACTGACCACCGCCATTATTCGCCACAGCTCCAATCTGACCGGTATTGGATGAAATTTCACCATCGGTCATGGTAAATATACCTTCATTATAAACTGCACTTCCATAAGCACCTATATTACCGGTAATTGTTCCTCCATCCATTGTCAGTTCACCACCTTTAGTAATACAAACAGCACCGGAAGGGGTATCGGCTTCAATTCTTTTACAATTCTTTATTGTAACACCGTCTTTTAGTTTCAGTTTACCATATACGATCAATGAACCATCTTTTTGGGAAACTCTATTACCATCGATTATAATATCATCCAACTCCAAAGAATAACCGGAACGGATACGGAGCATGGCATACGGGTTGTCATTACCTCTTAATAAGGAACCACCTTTTAGACGAATATGTTTATCAACGTCCAACGGTTTATGTAAAGTGATGCCGCCGCTGGGGATAAAGATTTCAGTAGGACTATCTTCGGTACCTTCCGGAGCGTTATCGATAGCACCACCAAGTTCATCTTCGGTTGTAGGGTTGTTTGGGGTTGGGTCGGGAGAAGGGTTAACAGTTCCGTCATAAGAAAGAATCACCGTTTCTGATTTCTCCCCTTTATAATACTCCGTCATTGTAGATACATAGCCTTCACTATCTAAAGTATATTCATAAGTATAATAATCTCTCATACTTCCTATCAAATTACTATTCTTTTTGCCAATGTATCCTAAAACTGCAAATTGGTAGACATCCTCTCCATAAACTTGAGCAAATAAATGAGTTAAATCAATATTCATTTTGTTTTCTACGTTCGTATATGTATAGTATTCTTGCTTACTATTTGGACCATTAGGGTAACCATTCATCACATTCCCATTTTCCCAGTCATAAGTTTGAGTATAGACTCGTGATGTTTTATCATCTCTAAAACGATACATTAAAGAAAGTGTCTGTCCTGTTTCATCATATTCATAATTAGAAATTGTACCACCCATATATGGCAGACTACCATCCTCCAACAAATCTTCTTCTTTTACAATAGTCCCTTGGGCATTCAATTCACAAACAACTTTATTCAACAATTCTTCAGTACCTATGTCATAGGTAGTTAACGTTAAAGTTTGATCCTTAAATTCATAATAAGCGATTGCATTTTCAAGTAACATCCCCCACTCTCCTTGATTTTGTGTTTTTATAACTCTTCCTTTTTCATCATACCAAAGATTCATAGTCATCCTCTTAACACCCTCATTATTATAAAATTCAATACTTTTCACGAGCTTTCCTCCCACTCTTTCAAATGATGACTTCAACGGGACATCCCCTATCCCCTTTTTCAAATCCAGCCTCAACGTCTTCTGAGATAACGCCGTCAAAAGAAATACCACAATAAGCCCGATAAACAAAACGATAGGAATAATCCACTTGTGTAACATGTGTTTCATAATACTAGTATTCGTAACACCGAGGCCCGGAGTGTCAGTATAGAAAAGAAGTGTGAGCCTGTTAGTTTATCCTATCAAAGAGGCTCTGGACTGCCCTACCAAAGAGATAAAAAAACAGCTCACACCTTTATCATATATGAAATACATATACAACAAGGATGAACGTTTCAAATTACTCCACTTTGATAAGAAATTGTCCAGATTTCTTTGATAAGGAATAAGCTAAACGCTTCTATAAAATTTATGTCAGCCCAGGAAATAAATCCTTTGCCGGAACAAATATATAAAATGTTTAACACAGAAACGCCCTGTGAGCTGTTTATTTTTCTTCTGAGTTGTAATGCTACTTTAACAAAAACGGTACGCAGAAACTCTATTCTTTTATCTTTTCTTCATTCCTTATTCCCGTCAACCAATTATCCCTTAGCATATAACACTTCTTTTTTCTCCTCCTCAGCCAGATTATTTTCCCCTGCTCGTTCAGCTTTTCAAATCCTTCAATACCTGATAATAGCTGCAATGGTTAAAACAACATACAAAAGGTGGAAGAAACCAAGCGTTCTTCTTTCAATTTGGAAAAGATATTTTCCAACGGTTCCTTCTCCGTCATCTCTTTTCGCTTGGGAAGTACAGCGCGAACAAGCAGTATAACCTTCAGCTTATGTTTCAGCTCGGGTGAAGCACAATAGACAACATTATTGAAACGGATCGATTCGGCACGGATTTGTTTAGAGTTGGTGATGTCTTTCGGAGTCTTGTTTCCCCTATCTCACGGTTCAGCGGGTTCTTATTGAACGCATATTTAACACACATAAGCAATAGATTTAAGTTTTAAGCCCTTGTTATTTAATGCGAAATATAGTGATAAGTTTTCTTTTTCGCAAGCATAAAATTAATTTCGTGCATGCAAAAAGACAAAAAACATCAGAGATCAATAGTCGTTTATCAAATATCTAAAACTAAATATTCAAGTCTAAGGAGTTTGTGCTTCCTGTAAAACCATTATCTTTGTTAAAGCTATAATAAAATACGAGATGAAGAATATTCATAAGATGAAACTAGAGGGCTTCATTATACTAAGCCTCACATTGTTATTTTCATGCTCACCAAAGAATGACAAAGGATTACATATAGATGCACAAGTCGAAGGTTTGTTAGCCGGAGATACAATTCTTTTCGTCCAGTATTCCATACCCGACTGGGAGGAGGTTATGAGCGATACGCTTATTATTTTGAAAGACGGCTCTTTTTCTTTTAATGATATGATCAGCCAGACATCAAATATCATCGTTGAACATCACCCGAAGTATACCCAACGGCTAGAGTCTTGTAACAGAGGATGCCAACTTTATGCCCGTCCCGGCGACCAAATACAATTGACAGGTAATACGGAATTCTTTCCGGCTTTACACAAGCAGGGAGGTCTTTATAATGATCCCCGGTTGAATCGCATCATCGAATTAGAAGACAGCATGACTATCGAAAGGAATAAGATATATCGCAAAATGATTTATTATATCAATTTGCAAAATACAGATAAGGCTTATTCTGATTCTATTATGCACTATAATAGAGCATACACAAATTGCCGTTCACAAGAGTTGAAGGAAATTACCAAAGTATTTCGCAATACGATTAATGACAGCGAATATGCAGCTCTAGAATATCTGAATAGACTTTCCGATGTCAGCTTTCCGGAATTCAAAGAACGCTTTTCACGCTTTACTCCTGAAATACTTGCATCAACAACTGGAAAAATATTAGCCAGAATGCTAAAGGTGAAAGAAAACATCGAGCCTGGCAATATGCCCCCGGATTTTACTGTCACGGATAATAACGGAAATAAAGTATCCCTTTCCGACTACCGAGGTAAATATTTACTTATCTATCATTGGGGACTCTGCCCCGGTACGATATGGGTACACCCTCACCTGCTGGAGCTATATAAGGAATATCACGACAAAGGTTTTGAAGTGATCGGGTTTACCAAAGACGATAATCTTCCGGAAATATTGAAGGAGAGTCCTGAAACACGACCTCTATTCGACCAGCCGTGGCACACCGTTTATACCTCACAGGAAAACAATAAGTTTATTAAAGAAGAATACTATTTCAACGGAGTTCCGATCCTGATGGTTATTTCGCCGGAAGGTAAAACGTTATACAGAGGCTACAACGAGATCTACCAGCCCCTAAGTGACCTATTAAATGAGAAACTAAGTAAAAAATAAATTCAGATAAAGAAATATGCTAATCATCCTCACGTCGGCAAAAACGATGACCGGCACCTCTAAAATAAAGGCCCCTGCAGGGACAATGCCCCGTTTTGCACAGGAAGCGAAAGAAATAGCCTTGAATATGGCACAGTTCTCGTCGGATGAGCTGAAAAAGATATTGAAATTAAATCCTAAGCTGGCACTGGAAAATTACAACCGGTTTCAGGAGTTCCATACGGAAGAAGTACATCCCCTGCAAGCATTGCTGGCATATACCGGAGTTGTCTTCAAAAATATCAACCCGAAGGACTTTTCGGAAGATGATTTCCTGTATGCCGACGAGCATCTGCGGATTGCATCTATCTGCTACGGACTACTGCGCCCGCTCGACCTGATCAAACCTTACCGGATGGAATATGAAGTGAAACTGCCGGAACTGGGTGAAGGGAATATGTATAATTACTGGCGTCCGCGTCAGACCGAGTTACTAATCGATGAAGTGAAAAAGAACGGCAACATCCTGATGAACCTTGCCAGCCAGGAAATCCAGGGGGCATACAACTGGAAAGAGGTGGAGAAAGCCGTCCGCATCATCACGCCGGAGTTCAAGGTATGGAAAAACGGGAAAATACAGACCATCGTGATCTATACGAAAATGGCACGCGGACAAATGACCCGGTACATTCTGAAAAACCGGATCACCGACCCCGAAGCTCTCAAAGATTTCTCCTGGGAAGGTTTTACCTACAATGAAAGTTTGTCAGATGGAGACAACTGGGTTTTCCTGCAAAGCTAAAGGGGATTATATATTATTATCCCCAGTACAAAAGAAATCGACCTTCCACTCAATAATCGAAAGATAAAAACGTTATATTTACGTTCCTTTTTTAAATGAATTATGAAATGAAAAAGACCTGTTTACTGTTGCTTTTGCTCGTTAGTATAATCTATATAAATGAAGGTTACCGGATTATTAGCGAAGGTATGTTGGTTAAGAGTACCGACAAAGGTTCCCTGTCGGATATTGCCGAGGAGGTGATAGCTGTTCCCCTGGAAACGAAATCGGACTGCCGGTTGAAATATGCCACACAGATCAAACGCGACAGGAATGAACTGTTCCTGGTAAGCGACGGCCAGCTTTACCATTTCGACTGCTCCGGCAAGTTCATCAACCGCATCACCAGCAACCAGCATTTTCCTGTTGCCGACTATGTCATCGACCCGCTCGAAAAACAACTGATTGTTATGGATAACAAGGAAAACGTCTATTATTATGATTACGACGGGGCGTTACTGGAAAGGAAAAGCCTTGCCGGTATCAACCCGCTGAAAGCCCCTACCCGCCTGATGTATTACGACCGCCATATCTGGATAACGACACAGGCATTGTCGCCTTCCAAAGAAGATGCCAATAAACAGTGCATGGACCAATGGCTCTATAAATTCGACACGACACTCAACCTGCAAGATGCCCGTAAACTGACGGCTGCCGACCTGGGACGTTTCTATCTCGGTGCCTGTTTCTCCACGGAGTTGTCCGTTGCCGACGGAAATGTGTATGCCTATTCGCCCTCCACGCAGCCGGACGAACTACTCGCCGACACGCTTTACCTGATCAGCCGGAACCAACTGAATATCCATGATGAATATTCCTCGATCCTGCCTCTGTGTATAGCCGGACGTTACCTGGTTTCCACCTATTCGAATGCTGCCGACGAGGAACAGAATTACACGTTCTGTTATGACCGCCGCGAAGAATATGCTTATAATGTAACAGGAGGTTTTGAAGATAATTTCTATCATACGGGAAGAGTTCCCGACTTGCAAGCACTGGATGTTTACAACAGTTCTTTCTGTTACTGCCGTTCGGGGGAAGAAGTGAAAAATGCTTTTCCGGACCGTACAGAAGAGGATAACCCCGTTCTGTTCATTGTCCGGATGAAAGCATAAAAGAATAACTACTTTTTAATTAGAACAATCTGCCGCAGAAACGGACTTTCATGACCGGATAAACAGTCAGCTTATCCATGATCTTTGAGAAGCTGTCGTCGCTATCGGTCAATGCGCTGCCCAGATCACCGGAACTTGTGTAAAGTTTAGGTGAGCCATGGAACTGTACACCCAGTTCAAACTGCACGCCGATACGTTTCTTAGGCACTGCACGTCCGAATCCCAGACCGATATAAGGACGGAATCCCGATACTTTAAGGCCGCCTGACACATTACCGTTCTTATCGACTGCGATCGTCTGGTCGCCGATAACGATATTTGCATCACCGCCATTCTGTATGTATTCAGCCAGTTCATCGCTGTGCCCGTCGATCTTAATCATCTCCTTACCACCGAAATAAGCACCGGCAGTCACAAAGAAAGAAGAGCTCAGGAACGGATAATAATTGACCAGCAATTCGCCGGAAGCACGTTTCGTAGTACCTCTCAGGTCAAGGGTAGATGTTTTTTCACCCAGTTCCGGATCCGACAGGTTCACATCCGCATCTGTATTAATATGAATACCCGGCATGAAAGAAACACCACCGCGAATAGCAAAATGAGGTGTAACAGGAGTTGCCACATCAACGCCGATACCTGTCGTACCAGCACTTACACCTACTGAAAGAGAGTTGAAAATTCCCAGTTCCTTCTGAGCGGAAACCTGGTTACACAATACGCTCAGGCATACGAATGCCCAAAGAAAAATTACCTTTTTCATACTGATAGAGTTTAATAAAAATACTAGTTCAGAGTCTAATGAAAATATATATATAAGTTCGGCGCGAAAGTACAAAAAAAGTAAATGATATGAAAAAAAGTATGTGTAAAAACGATCCGGGGAGGTATAATACATAAAAAAAGCAGAGTTTCGCAGACTATTCAATTAATAATTAAATAATACTGCGAAACTCTGCATATGTTATGCGCCCTCTGCATCTCCGGATACAGACGATGGCGACTCACCTTTCGGGGGTAGAATTATTCTTCGTCTTCGCTATCGTCTTCCTTGATATTGTGGAAAACGTTCTGTACGTCGTCGTCTTCTTCCAACTTCTCGATCAGCTTGTCCAAAGCTTCACGCTGTTCGGGCGTTACTTCTTTCAAGTCGTTCGGGATACGGACAAACTCGCTGCTTGTGATCTCAAAACCGTTCTCTTCCAGATATTTCTGGATAGCCGAGTTCTGTGCAAATTCACCGTAGATAATTACTTCTTCTTCGTCCTCATCCACTTCATCCACACCATAGTCGATCAGTTCGAGTTCCAGGTCTTCCAGCGAAATACCTTCCTTCTTGGCAATATGGAATACACACTTATGGTCGAACAGGAATTCAAGGCTACCGCTTGTACCCAGCGAACCACCGTGTTTGTTGAAGTAGCTGCGCACATTAGCAACCGTACGGGTTGTATTGTCTGTCGCTGTTTCCACGAAGATAGCGATACCATACGGGCCGTATCCTTCATAGTTCATTTCCTTATAACCAGTGAAGTCTTTTTCTACAGCACGCTTAATGGCACGTTCTACATTGTCCTTCGGCATGTTCTCCTTCTTGGCGTTCTGCATCAAAGCGCGCAAGTGAGGATTGTTTTCCGGATCAGGACCGCCCGCTTTCGCCGCAATAGTGATTTCCTTACCCAGTTTCGTGAATACGCGGGCCATATTACCCCAACGTTTAAATTTTCTTGCTTTACGGAACTCAAACGCTCTTCCCATATTATATGAATGTTTTTATTGTTATAAATGAATCATTATCTCAATGATGCGCCCAGTTTGTCTTCCAGATTCTTCCGGATCTTCTGCATGATCGCATCGATTTGTTTGTCGTTCAATGTCTTTGTCTCATCCTGCAAGTAGAAACTTACGGCATACGATTTCTTTCCTGCCGGCAGGTTCTTGCCTTCGTAAACGTCGAACAGGGAGATATCCTTCAGAAGCTTGCGTTCGCTGTCGCGGGCAATCTTCTCGATTTCGGCAAATTGTACCGACTTGTCAAGCAACAACGCCAGGTCACGTTTTACTGCCGGGAACTTAGATATTTCAGAGAAAGTAACCTTGCTCTTCTTCGTTTCTTTCATCAGTAGTGTCCAGGATAATTCGGCAAAATATACGTCGAAGTCGATATCCATAGACTTGCATATCTTACGGCTGACAATACCGAAAGTACCCAGCTCACGTCCTGAACCGGTCGTGATGCTGATACCTGACGAATAGATATCGTTGCTCAGGTTTCCGAAGATCACTTTCTTTCTGTCGACACCCAGGCGTGCCAGGATATTTTCAACGTAAGCCTTCAGTTCGTATACGCTGGATTTCTCGTCGGCATGTGCCCAACTGTTCTCTACACGGTTACCGCAAACCCATAATCCCAGACGATAGTCTTCCGAGAATTCAGCTAAAGTTGCGTCTTCGCGTTTCTTTTCAACATTATAATCGTAGCAGTTTCCGAATTCGAAGAAACGGATATTGCCATTCTTACGTTTCGCATTGTGTTCGATGCTTTCCAGACCGCCGAACAACAACGTCTGACGCATACCGTTCAGGTCTGCACTTAACGGGTTCATCAGCATGACGCAATGAGAAACCGGATAAGTAGTCAGTTCGTCGTAATAAGCGGAACGAGTCAGCGAATTGTTCATGATTTCATTGAAACCCGAACCGCATAGCTGTTCTGATATCAGGTTCTGCAACTGGTAACCACGGTCAGTAGCAGTCTTGTAGCTCAAGTTCGATTTTACATTCTCACTGAACTCTATATTATTATATCCGTAGATACGAAGGATATCTTCTATCACATCGACATCACGCTGTACGTCGATACGGTAAACCGGAACATGGATAGTCAGACCTTCTTCAGTCTCTGAAACGATTTCCATTTCCAGGCTTTCCAGAATACTTTTAACCGTTTCCACCGGAATATCCTTACCGATCAGGGCATTGATCTTGTTATAAGTCAGTTCTACCGTATAAGGCAGCATCGGACTCGGATAAACATCCTGGATAGCACCGGTAATCTTACCGCCGGCTACTTCCTGGATCAACAGAGCAGCACGCTTCAATACATAAATGGTATTGTTTGCATCCAGACCACGTTCGAAACGGAAAGAAGCATCGGTATTCAAACCGAAACGACGAGCCGTCTTACGGATCCATGTCGGATGGAAACAAGCCGATTCCAGGAACACATCCGTAGTCTGTTCCGTCACACCTGAATCCAGGCCACCGAACACACCACCGATACACATCGCGTCTTCCGTGTTACAGATCATCAGATCATGATCGGTCAACGTACGTTCAACACCGTCCAGGGTAACGAACTTCGTTCCTTCCGGCTGTGTTTTCACGATTACTTTGTTTCCTTTTACTTTACCAGCATCGAACGAGTGCAGAGGCTGCCCCATTTCATGCAATACAAAGTTAGTCACGTCCACTACATTATTAATAGGACGCAGACCGATTATAGTCAAACGGTTTTTCAACCATTCCGGACTTTCTTTTACCGTTACGCCTTTGATCGTCACACCGGAGTAACGCGGACAGGCTTCCGTATTTTCAACGATCACTTCGATAGCCGGAGTTTCATCGTCGATCTTGAAAGCGTCTACCGACGGGCGTTTCAGTTCTGTCGGCTTACCGTTCTGTTTCAGGTAAGCGGCCAAGTCGCGGGCTACACCGAAATGAGAAGTTCCGTCCACACGGTTCGGAGTGATATCCACTTCCAGCACGTAGTCGCTCTTTACATTGTAATACTCCTTGGCCGGAGTTCCTACAACTGCATCAGCAGGCAATACGATAATACCGGCATGGTCTGTCCCGATACCGATCTCGTCTTCCGCACAGATCATTCCGTTAGACTCGACGCCGCGGATCTTCGACCGTTTGATCGTAAAGACTTCGTCACCGTCATAGAGTTTCGTACCGTTCACAGCGACAACCACTTTCTGGCCTGCTGCGACATTAGGTGCGCCACAAACGATCTGCAAAGGTTCTTCACCGCCTACATTTACTGTAGTAATATGCAGGTGATCTGAATTCGGGTGTTCCACACAGGTCAGGACTTCACCGATAACCAGTCCTTCCAGGCCACCTTTGATAGTTTGAACTTCTTCTACTCCCCCGGTTTCCAAACCGATAGAGGTTAGTGCTGCTGATACTTCTTCGGGCTGCAAGTCGAAATCAAGATACTCTTTCAGCCAGTTGTAAGATATATTCATTGTTCTAAAATTTATTCAATCACGCTACTTTGCATCTGCGGTTTTTCCGCTAACGCCAATTTGACTGGCAAAAGTACAAATAATAGAACTATTATTCAAAACGTGCACAGACTTTATTCTTGCATTGTTTTAAAAAACTTATAAATCAACGGTTATTCCTGACAATTCATTCCAAATTTCTTTGCCTAATAAAAAAATCAATCTAACTTAGATGCGTATTTTCAACCGATGAGATTAGCGAGGGTACTAACAAGACGATTGGAAAACCTAAGTAAATGATTTAAAACACTAGCATTCATCATAATAACTATATGTCAGGCAAATCTTCATTGGTACAATCGATCTTCCTTCCGCTGTTATATCTCCTGCTTTTCAGCTCCTGTTCTCATGCAGCAAAGAAAAAACATATATTGATCATTCAATCTTACGAATCCAATTTCCCCGCTTATAAGGAAATGAAAAAAATCCTGGCAAAGCAGTTACAAGAAAAAGATATTCAGGCAGAAATTTATTCCTATTACCTGGACTGTGAACAGAACCTGGAGAAAAAGCAAAAAATAAATCTTTTCGAGAAACTGAACGAACTGTGTTCCTGGGAACCGGATATTATCCTGACGTTCGACGATCAGGCATTGAACATTCTACTGACCTGCGATCATCCGTGTATTACAACAATCCCGGTCGTTTTCACCGGAGTCAATTATCCCAATACATCCTTTCTTCAGAAATACCCTAATATCACCGGATTCCACGATAAGCCGGATTATAAAACGAATATAAAACTGATCGAACAGCTGATCGGAAAATGTATCGTAGTCAGAGTTACCGATGGGGAGTACATCGACCAAATGATCCTGGAAGATATGAACGAGCAGATCAAAGATATCTGTAAGATGAATGACCTTTACTCGCCTGACAGGATACGCATCTCCGGAAAGAACGGTATTTCCCTGAACGGGGAAAAGAAAATAGAGCCGGATATTATGTATGTAAGTACAATCAACGGTAAATCGACCCGATCACTGATAAAAGGGCTGGGCGAGAACTACTACAATAAAGCCTATCTCGCCACAAAAAGGGATTATCTGACTCTTTCCCTGGGCCGTTTCAGTTCATTTCCCGGCTTTTCCGTTATTTATGAAATGATCGGAAGTAACAACGGAGTGGTCGGCGGCTTCGTCACCCCTCTCGAGGGATTAACGATCCTGGCTGCCAACCGTATTGCGGATATACTGAAAGGCGTCCCGACAAGTAATTTCTCACAAATTACAGAAACGAGTAAAGCGTACGTATTCGATTACAAGGTATTGGAACAATGGGGCATCAGCAGAAGCAAATTACCTGCAGGTTCTTTGTTCGTGAACATGCCTTTTTATATACAGTATAAGATATATTTCATATTCTTGCTTATTCTGGTCGGGATCTCCCTCATCATTATTATCACTTATCAGCGTATACTTTACAAAAGAGAGAACATCCGGAAAAAAGAGATACAGGAAAACCTGAGACAGGAAAAAGAGTTCCTGTCATTTGCCCTGGAAAGCGGTAACATTTTTACTTTCCGTTACAAGAACGGTACCTTCCTGTTCGACAAGGAATTCTACCATTATCTGAATATACCGGAAGAGCCGATCAGTGCAGACCGTTTCCAGAAAGCGATCCATCCCAGCGAACAAGCGGACTTCCTACTAAACCGTTACAAACTGGATCATGGCTTCGTCTCCCGGCAAATCACTAAAAGACGCTACAACTTTAACCAAAAGGGATATCTTTGGTGGGAGTTCCGTTATGCACAAAACATAAATATCTCGAACGGAGAAACCGAGATCGAAGTAAACGGGCTTTGCCTGAATATACAACATACAAAAGACACGGAGGATGAGCTGATCAATGCCCGCAGGAAAGCGGAAGAGTCGGATCAAATGAAGTCTGTTTTTTTGGCAAACATGAGCCATGAGATACGTACGCCGTTAAATGCGATCGTCGGCTTCTCCCAGTTGATAGCTTCCGAAGACATGGAACTGGAGGAAGAGGAGAGATTGGAATTTATAGGCCTGATCAATAAAAACAGCGATCAGCTACTAAAACTTATCAATGATATTCTGGATCTGTCCCGCATAGAATCCGGGCATATTTCATTTGCTTACGAAATGTGCAATATGAATGAATTGATGGATGATGTATACAATACGCACCAGTTACTGATGCCTCAAGGGGTAGAGTTGCGGAAAAAAGTACCGGAAACACCCGCTATCATCAACACCGACCGCATCCGCTTAACACAGGTTCTTACGAACTTCATCAACAATGCGACTAAATTCACGACGCAGGGATACATCGAGATCAAGTATGAATACAGTTCCGACAACCGGTTTATCCTGCTGTCTGTCAGGGATACGGGAAAAGGAATCCCTACGGATAAGATACAACAGGTATTCGAACGTTTCCAGAAACTGGATGAGTTTGCCAAAGGCACCGGCCTGGGACTGGCTATCAGTCAAAGTATTATCAAGACATTCAAAGGAACGATCCAGCTGGAGTCAGAAGAAGGAAAAGGCAGCAAGTTCACTGTATCGCTACCTTATGAACCCGCATCACTCAGTTAACAGTTTATTGGCTTTAGCCTCTTCGCGCCATTGAGGTATCACTGTCTTCAGAAAAGCTTCTTTAGCTTCATTTTCGGTTTGCATATCGAGACCGATATACTTCTGTGCTTTTTCTTTCGTAGAAATATCCGGCATGGGAACATCGCCTGAATATCCGAGCTTAAAAAGAATCTTCATTATATCCATCTGTGCCTGCATGACCTTATCGATCCCGGTTCCTAAGACGCGCAACACCTCCTGCGGAGCATGAAAAGAAGCTCCGTGCGATGCGACACAAAAATCCCAGCGCCATTGTGCCTGCCTGATCAGTTTCAGCACCTGTTCCATTTGTTTCTCCGTAGCTCCCCGGTCCCAGGCAAATTTTGCTTCGATATGCGCTTTCGCTAATTCCGTTTCCAATTGCTCACGTATTTCCGTCACTTTGGTCTGACGATCATAGACATCCTGACGCAAGGTTTCTTCAGTCTCACGATGGCAAGTCTGGCAGGTCCGGTCGATCATAGCCAGAGGACTTTGTACATGGTGGTCGTTATAACCTTCCTGGTTTTCACCCACATAAGGCATGTGGCATTCTCCGCAGGAAACACCCCGGCGGGCATGAATCCCCATCTGTGCCAGTTCATAATCGGGATGCTGTGCTTTCAGCAAAGGTGTCCTGCTCAGTTTATGGACATAGTCGGAGAAACCGATCCGGTCATAATACGCCTCGATATCTTCTACCGAATATCCATTGTCCCAGGGAAGGACCACCCGTTTATCTTCTTTTGAAAAATAATATTCACTATGACACTGCGCACAAACCAGCGAACGCATCTCCTGCTCCGACACATTATCTATACTCATGCCTTTCCGCGTGTAAGCTTCAGTCAGAAACAAACGGGGGATATGCAACTCCATACTCTCCGGATCATGGCAATCCGCACAAGCAACCGGATTAATGATCTCACTTCCCCAGGCAGCCCATTTCCTTTTATAAAAAGCTTCCCGCCCGATCTTATCTATCAAACGCGACGCATCCGAACTTTTGCAGGCCCAGCAGGCAGCCGGTTGGGGACCGTCATTTTCTCCTTCGGGTGCCCCCGTCCTCAAACTGGTGTACATATCATCGATCGCGTACATATGTCCTCTCGGTGTACAGTAACTTTTAGAGAAGGCATATCCGGCCCATAGAATAACGAGGTTCGGGCGTTCTGCCAAGAGGTCTACGGCCTGATTCCCGTTGAAGAGACTGGCAAAACTGGTATCCGCAGTGTTTTTCCAGCTACGGTATTCTTTGGAATAACGTAATTCGAGTTTGTTCGCAGATGAATTTTCATTTATTTCCTGATTCCCGGTATTTACATCATCGATAAAAGTAATATTATCCTCCCTGACAAGCCTATATCCGACAGACACAGCCAATATTCCCAATATGACTACCCCCAACAAGACCAGATACAGATATCTTATATTCAGCTTATTATTCATTTGAATCAATTTGTTCGTATTATCTCACCCACACTCTTCAAAAACCTTTGATTTTCCAAAGTTTCGGACCGTGACGCAAATTTAGTAAAAAGAAACAACGAGCCAAGCTATATCTGTCATTTATAACAGGAAAAGATTCGTCCTCATTCCGCATATCCTCTGTCCTCCCGGCGAATCTTATATGCATTTGCATCCTCATCCCAAAATAATGTCGTATTTTTGCATCGTTTTATCAGATAAAAATATCCAACGAGAGATTCTTATTATGCGTATCGACATACTTACTGTACTTCCTGAAATGATCGATGGAATGATCAATTGTTCCATTGTAAAACGGGCACAGGACAAGGGCCTGGCTGAAATTCATTTACATAACCTGCGTGACTACACGACCAATAAGTGGCGGCGTGTAGACGATTATCCTTTCGGGGGTGAGGCCGGTATGGTGATGCAGATCGAACCGATCGACCGGGCTATAACTGCACTGAAAAGCGAACGGGAATATGACGAGGTGATCTATACGTCGCCGGACGGGGAAACATTCAACCAGCCGATGGCGAACAGCATGTCGTTGCTGGATAATATGATTATTTTGTGCGGTCATTATAAAGGTATAGACTACCGCATCCGGGAGCATCTGATCACCAAAGAGATATCTGTAGGCGATTATGTGCTGACGGGTGGCGAACTGGCAGCCGCCATTATCACCGATGCGGTCGTACGATTGATCCCCGGAGCCATCGGTGACGAACAAAGCGCCCTCTCCGACTCTTTCCAGGATAACCTGCTCGCCCCGCCCGTTTATTCACGTCCTGCCGAATACAAAGGTTGGAAAGTACCCGATGTCCTTCTCTCCGGCCACCAACGGAAGATAGACGAATGGCGTTTGCAACAAGCACAGGAACGGACTGCCCGGTTGCGTCCGGATTTGCTGAAAGACAAATGATCCATCTTTTTAGTAAGAAATTACCACCACTACAGGAATATAAGCTTTTGACAAAATGATTTCCTATCGGTTATTTCAGGAACATATAGATACGTTAAAAAATATTACCCGCTAGGGTATTTTCATTTACCCGCTATATTAATCCGATTTACCCGGTAGGATAGTTACATTTTGACAATTGCCTTTTCTCAAAAAAGCTATTTTTTTACCTTTCCCATTCTTCCCTGTAAAAACCCGACCACCTCAACATATAGAGCCAAAGTAAACCCGATTTCTCAGCTCCCATTTGGTTAAAATAAACAAAAAAGGGACTTCTGTTGTAAGTAAGCCTAAGTCAGATTTTGTCACTCTAGTAAAGTTTACTTTAACAATAATAGTTATGAAAAACATTTCAAGAAGAAATTTTCTGAAGACAGGAGCGGTAGCTGCTGCCAGCCTGACTATTGTACCGGGTTCCGTACTCGGCAGGACTTTCGGGCATACGGCTCCGAGTGACAAACTGAATATCGCCGGAATCGGTGTCGGTGGCATGGGACGCCGTAACCTGGCAAATATGAACACGGAAAATATCGTCGCACTCTGTGATGTCGACTGGCATTATGCCGATAAAACATTCAAGGATTATCCGAATGCCAAACGTTTCAAAGACTGGCGTGTCATGTTTGACGAAATAGGAAAATCCATCGACGCTGTCATGGTAGCAACGCCCGACCATACCCATGCCGGGGTCACCGCCCATGCCATCACATTGGGGAAACATTGCTATACACAAAAACCGCTAACTCACTCGGTCTACGAATCGCGTCTACTCACTAAACTAGCCAGGAAATATAAGGTAGCCACACAGATGGGTAACCAGGGAAATTCATTCGACTGGTGCCGCCAGATCGCAGAATGGATACAGGCAGGCATCATCGGTGAGGTATATGAAGTCCACTGCTGGACCGACCGTCCGATCTGGCCGCAGGGATTAATGCAACCAAAGGAGGTGGCCAAGTGCCCGAAGACTCTGGATTGGGACCTCTTTATCGGTCCGGCACAGAAACGTCCTTACCATCCGGTGTACACACCCTGGAACTGGCGCGGCTGGTGGGACTTCGGTACAGGGGCATTAGGCGATATGGCCTGCCACATCATGGACCCGCTGTACTGGGCACTCGACCTCAAATATCCGACCAGCGTTATCGGTAGCTCCACACTGAGTAACCTGTATTCTCCCCCTCATGCCCAGATCGTAACCTATACCTTCCCGGAGCGTCCGGTCAAAGGAAATGTGAAAATGCCGGAAGTAAAAGTCTACTGGTACGATGGTGGCTTGATGCCTCCACGACCGGACGAACTGAAAGACGGTCAGATGATGGGTGATGAAAACGGGGGGATCATTTTCATCGGCACGAAAGGAAAGATCATGACCGGCTGTTACGGAATGAACCCGACTTTATTGCCTGTTTCCGATATGGAACATTTCAACCAACCAAAACCGACCCTTGCCAGGATCAAAGGCGGTAACGGCGATATCTGGTCGACTAACGCCCATGAACAAGACTGGATACGTGCCTGCAAGGAGTCGCCCGAAAACCGGACGGAATCCTCTTCCAATTTCCAGTTCTCAGGCCCGTTCAACGAGATGGTCGTGATGGGTGTCTTGGCAGTGCGGCTCTCCGGATTACAGGGATTGCACCGCGAGTTGCAGTGGGACGGTGAACACATGCGCTTCACGAATATCTCTCCGACGGACAAAATAAAGATCGTAACGGTAGACGATTTCAAAGTGATAGACGGCGATCCCCGTTTCGACCGCCGCTTTGCCGAATTCAACGCGGCAGAAATGGCCGACGAATGGATCAGGCACACCTACAACAATGGTTTCTCCTTACCGGATATGCCCCAATAACCCCACTAAAACGAATCGATCATGAAAAAGCGAATATTCAATATCTTACTAGTACTGGCTTGCGGCTTGCTTGTCATCCCCGTGCAGGCACAGACCAAAGCGGAAAAGAACGGCTGGCGACTGGGAATGCAGTCGTATAGTTTCCATCTGTTCACACTGACGGAAGCACTCGACAAAACCCGGGAGTTAGGCTTGAAATACATAGAAGTATACCCCGGACATAAGCTGGGCGGCAAATGGGGTGACCGGGTTTTCGACTTCAATCTGGATGCCCAAGCCCAAAAAGAACTGAAAGAACTGGCTGCATCCAAAGGGATAAAGATCGTCGGTTGCGGTGTATATGTTGCGGAGAAATCCTCCGACTGGGAAAAGATGTTCCGTTTTGCCCAGGCGATGGAAATGGAGTTCATCACCTGCGAACCGGCACTCGGCGACTGGGACCTGGTAGAAAAACTGTCAAAACAGTACGGAGTCCGGATATCGGTACACAACCATCCCCAACCATCCGATTACTGGAAACCGGAGAACTTATTGCAGGCTATCTCCGGACGTAACCCTTCGCTCGGTTCGTGTGCCGATGTCGGACATTGGCGCAGGGAAGGACTCGATCAGATAGCATGCCTGAAAAAACTGAACGGACGCCTCATCTCACTTCATTTCAAGGATATCGCAGCTAAAAAGGCGGGAGAAAAGGAACAGCACGATGTGATCTGGGGGACAGGCATACTGGATGTCGAAGGGATGTTGAAGGAACTGAAAGCACAGGGTTTTAAAGGCGTATTCTCAATCGAATATGAATATAACTGGGATAATTCCGTTCCTGATATCCAAAAATGTATAATTTATTTTAATAAAGTGACAAATGAGATACTTTAATCCCATGCGTACATGTTAACCGTCTGCTTTATATGGGGAATGTTCAACCGGAAATCTATCCGGTGACATTCCCATGTTTTTTTATTCATATACAAATGTATTAATGATACGAGACGAAGAAATAATCAAGCAAATCAAAGAAGGAAACATAGATGCGTTCAATGCTTTATTCAAAGCGTTCTATATGCCACTCTATTTTTCTTGCCGGAAATTCATTGCATCTTCGGATGAAGCAAAGGATCTTTTACAAAATGTTTTCTTACGCTTTTGGGAAAAACGAGAAGAAATAGATATACATACTTCTTTGAAAGCTTATTTATTCCGCTCCGTTCAAAATGAATGTCTTAACTATCTGCGATCTGTTCCTTTCCATATAAGCGAAAAAAATATTCAGGAAAATACTCAGGCGGATATCTCCGATTCCCATGCAACTCCCGACACAGTACTAAGTATCATCGAAATGGAACAAATCATCAAGAACACCATCAAACAACTCCCTCCCCAATGTAAAACAATATTTATCCTGAGCCGTCTCAAAGGGCTAAAAAATCAACAGATCGCACAAAAGCTAAATATATCAGTACGCACGGTAGATACCCAGATCTACCGTGCGCTAAAAATATTGAAAGCCCGATTGAAAGACTATCTGGCTCTTTTTTGATAATAGGCTTTTCCTATTCCTTCCCTTCCGTTACTATCTCCCCTTTTACATTTACCGGAATATTATTGAACGGATCTATCAATTCATCCAGCAAAACGGCAAATTCCCTGCGCGTTATTTTCCTGGACGAATTATAATCGGCCAACCCAAGCTTTTTCCACAAAGACGCAGGTTCATCCTCCATAAAACTCTCTTTATTCGCCTTCACGGCCTTTCCTAATTCACTTATAAAAGTAAATGCCTCTGCCAATGTTAAGGTAGAATCCGGCAAATCCGGATCAAGTTGAGGATAACAGTCTTTTAAACCTTTCCGTACGGTATTTCCGGTTAACAGGGAATCTGCGTCGAACCAGGTCTGATTAGCCCAACCATAATTAGCTCCTCTTCCCCGTAAAATTCCTGTAGAACCGATCCGTTGCAAAGCTCCGAAATGTTTATCTTCCACCGGCAGATCAAGATAAGGCAACAAATAACAACCAGCATCCAACAAAACATTCTGAACATTCCGCACCGGAATTTCCGAAGGGTATTTTTCTTCCCGGACGGCAAGAGCAGCCAAAGCCCCCGCCGCCTGGCCTATCTGCATCAAAACAGGTTGGGTCCGGGTAGTACCGTTAGCCAGGTTAGACACAGATATAGATTTTTCGGTAACAATCAGATTTTCTATATCTTCCGGCAAAAGAGAACCCAACGGTAGTCCGAAAGAGGGAACCGGATAGAAATACAGATTAGGCAACTCGGTCCAGCCTGAGTAACGGGCATGATGATGGTCTACCGGGTAGTCACCGACTGCAATACAGGTTCGATATAATTTTTCCGGTTGATTGTAAGGGTCCGTTATGTGATTTAGCGTGAAACGCACTTTTCCATGTATACGGCGTGATTCACGATGATAAGGTATGAAGGGTAACTTGTCAGCTGTAGGATATTCATCATCGGCCAATCCTAATGTATTATATCCCAGTTCCGTTTGAAGAAAATACAAATAACACATTGTAAAGTTTTTTGCCATATCCAGGGCCGCTTCACGTTCAGAAGAGGACATTTCAATCAAATTTACGTAAAAGTCATTGCCTTCGATTGGCCAGTTAATCATATACTTATTGTTCGGCAATTTCCCGTACCGCATCATGTGATCACAGTCCCACACCCGATCAGGTTCTTTAGGATCCGTACATTCAGGTGTTTTACATGTACAATAGAAGACGGAAGGGTCGTAATTTTCCGGACAAGGGATAGTGACATCTTTCCCATAGTCTTTCAGAACAGCGACATACGTAATATCCTGTACAATATCATTGGCTTGCTCCGGGGCTATCGACTCACCGCAAATACTACGCGCCTCCATTCCGATGTCGTATTTCACGTTACATAGTTTCGCTACATCTCCCAATTCCGTTCCATCGATCAAAACCTTGGTACGGATTGTCTGCTGCTCTCCCGATTTGTCGATCGTCACAAGCCAACCTTCCTGCAAAGGAGTAATTTCCTTCACCAACGAATTATACCATACGGAAAGTAACTTTTCTTTGGCAGCCATCCCCTTCAGAACCTTATTCATAGCCGAAGGCTCCGCAGCAATAGTCGAAACCCAAGCAGTATGCATCACGTCTTCGCTACCATAGTGTTCTATCAATCCTTTTCTGAATTCCCCGAACAAACCACCAGGCAAATTATAACAACCGTCGATACAACTCACCCCCGCTGAAGTCAATGCGCCACCCAACCATTCATGTTCTTCCAGGATCAACGTATTGCTTCCCATCCGTGCGGCCTGAATGCCTGCAGTACTACCGCTTGCACCACCGCCGATGATCAGAACATCCACTTTTGTTTCCGGATGACACCCCGTTAAAAACAAAAGATAAATTATCCATATTCTTTTCAATAGATCATATTTCATTTCATCCGTCTTTTAATGTTTCATAAGCAAAACGGGCATAGTGCCCTTCCAAGCCACCGGCATACCTCCGTAGTACGCTCTCGCCTAATTTATCGGTATCACCACAACTATATAAGCTTCCGGCAACTAATAATTCTTTCAATATCCGGTTGCGATAAGTTATATCATGGATATAGGGGACCACCCGGTTCCTTGCCACTGCATAAGAAGGTAAATCATGATAACGCATTCCTTCCAGCGTAAGCAGTTTTCGCAATACTGGAACCGCATCCCGGCTACGGATACACTCGCAAGCGGTAGTTATCGCGCGGAAATGAGAGAAATGATCTTCCAGCCGGAGCAATTGTGCCTTTTCCAATATCACCGGCAATACGGCAGGATTACCGGTATTACCCAACACCATGATCAGACGATCCAATGTGCTCATACACTCCCCGAATTGCGCAGATGCAGTATAATGCCAACCTTTATCCCATTCTTTATAAGACCGGATCTTTTCTGCTATTATCCGGGCGTGCTCCTTGTCACCCAAAGTACACAAAATACCGGCATAAATTAATTCCGCCTCACCCGAGACTGTTCCTATTTTCTTTTTCAGCAAAGGAATACATCTATCTTTTTCAGCTAAAAGAACCTCCAGGTCTTTATAATTATCAGTGACATTTTCGACGGCAGCCTCCAGATCTTTACCGGTAAATCCTTTAAACTCCTTCTCTTTCAATACTCTCTCCGGAAGGATCCCTTTACCGACCAAATGTTTTTGTATCTGTTTTATATTTACTTTTCGTAACGGCTTCTGCTCTTTATTGGCTGTAGCCGCCAGATAACCGACCGAATATCCTTGATTCTGCAAACATGGCTGCATACGGATCACAGGCATAGCATCTCTATGGGCACTCGCTCCCAGCCCCGTTACTAATATTCCATCCAATCCCTTCGGCAACAAAGCCCTCAACGGGACATCCGCATCATAAATGACATGCCGCTTACCCGGAGGATTCAAGGTAAAGAAAGGGTTGACAGTCATACCGTGCGTATCAAAGGAACTGCGATGATAAGAAATGGTATCCGGATAATGGCGATGATGAATGATATCGTACACAGAGATAACATATTCACCGATCATCCGCCTTCTTTCGCGCGTCTGAGGAAGTTTTCCTACATCATACTGACCTTTGTATTTCACTTTACTCTGAACGAACAACCGGCTAACATCCAACACATCCGAATCGTCAATCAGGGTCCAGTCTGTATTGTTATAATAGTCATTCGGATTAAAACGGGAAAGTCCTCCGCCTTGTACTGCTATATTTTTTTTGCCGGTGTATTCGTAACTTGCTCCGGCTGCAATAGCGATATCAGCACTTCCGGTACTGTCAATTACGGTATTGGCTAAAACTACTCCTCTTCCCCAAGGGGTAGCAATAATGATCCCCTCCACCTTGTCATTTTTCACCAACGCTCCGCAACCTATTACTCCGTACCATATATCTGCTTTGTTTTTCCGTAATTCCCGGCGGTACCACTCCATTTTCCAGTCAGCCCTGAATCTGCCATCCGATTTTATCTGCCTGGGATGATCGGCGGGAGCCATTTTTCTAACACCCTCATCTATCTCCGACGTAAATCCTTCCCGGAATCCATCCCAATAACAACCGATGAATCCCAGTGTTGCCAGTCCACCCAAACCATGCAAATATTCCAGGACCAATGTTTTAGATTTTTGACGGGCTGCACCTATTCCGGCAGGGGCTCCGGCTGTCCCTCCTCCCATTACCACCACGTCATAATTACCCCAAACAGGTAATACCCCTTGCGGCAAATGAACATAACCGTTATCAGATTGGGGACGCAGGGGATGCAGCATTTCTCTGACTTCTCCAAAGTTACTGCCGTGAGCCGTTACCGGTACGACCTGTATCTGTTTTTCAATTTTTATTCCGGCAATACTGTTTGAAACATGTTCGCCTATAATTTCACCTAAAGTCATACCGTTTACCGGACGGAACAACCAAGCTGCAATATCTCTCGGTAAAGCGGCACAAGGTCCCATTAGCCAGAGGTTTTCGACTTTATTACAAGTAAACGCCTCTTTCGGCAAAGCATGAACAGAAAGAACTGTATCTATTCCATCTTCCTGATATTTAATGAGGCTAGGAACATATGTGGTTTGCGGAAGCGACGCTAAAGACTGTATTTTTTCGGAATAACCGCTTTCCGGAATGATATGCCAGGACGGAATGTACCAAAGTACATCCGAGCTATCCACCTGGTCGGCATCCCAGGTTATATCTCTGATAAACTGCTCGGCTTCCATAAAAGAAGCATGCGTCTTCCCTTTCAGGGGATAATTGAAAGTATAACGGATAACAGGATACTCTTTCCCCTCGGATGAGAAAGTAAAAGGCATCGTTTCCGCTGAACGGATCTCCGGAGCTTCTTTAACGGAATTACCGACAACCGTATACTCTAAAATATGATTTCCAGGAGTAAAAGGTGTGAAAGGGATACCACATAATTCCGCAATTAAAGCGTGTGGTGTTGCATCGATCACTGCTTTGGCACGGATAGCCTGCCGGCCTGAACGGTTCACCAGTACCACGCCTGCCAAAGTACCTTTTATATCTTTTATTACATCGGTTACATAGCTACTATAAAGAAAATGGATACCGTTATCGATCAGCTCATTCTCCAATATGGTTTTCACATGAAGGGGAAGAGGGCTTTTATATTGTGTATAAAGTATCTGGCTCTCGGATTTATCCGGATACGTTTCACGGGGATCATTCTCCGGAAAGTATATTTTCCGGGCAAGGGCTGTTTGAGGCTGTTCTTTCCGTTTATCGACCTGATACATGAATGAGCCGCAAATATCATCTCCCAAATAGGGAAGCGGAGCTATCAGAAAAACATTACTTCCGGCACGCCTGGCTGCTACGGCTGCTGCAACAGCTCCGGAACTGCCACCTACAACAATAACATCCGTTTCTTCCAGAAAAGGAATATCACGTGAAGTTTCATTACAATATTCCGGAGACTGGATAAAAGGATGCATCCTGTTCTTCACTTCCGTAAAATCCCCCACAGTAAGCAAGGCACTTCCGGCAGCTGTCACTTTAAGAAAATCTCGACGTGTTACCATAAATTCTAAAATCGTTTATTTGAGGACAACACAGGATGCCTATACAGGCACCTGTGTCGCTTTGGTTTATCAATAACCTTCATTCTGTGAAAGATTTGGATTCCGGTCTCTTTCCAACTGAGGAACAGGCCATAATTCAAATTTTTTATTCCAGAAACGATTCCGGTCACGAACTTTCAGTTTACTTTTATAAGCGTCATAATTAGGGATATCATTCAAATCAGTCCGTTCAGACGTTTTAAAGTTGGGTATATCCGTAGAAGTCAGACCTTCATAACCAATCTCCGGCAAAGGAAGTCCGTAGGTAGGTTGGCCATTTTCCAAATCACCGATCCCCCATCGTCTCATATCCACATGATGCAATCCTTCCAAAGCAAATTCCACTTTACGTTCACGACGGACCAGTTGGCGCATTTTATCCTGATTTCCTATCCGGTCTGCCGATACATCCGGCATAGCTACCCGGTTACGCACCTGGTTAATAGCATCATATACCGTATTTTCCAGTTCATTCAACTCTATTTTAGCCTCTGCATAAGTCAATAAGACTTCAGCATAACGCATAATCGGTATATTACAACTTTGGGCACTGATATTCTCGGCTGTTTCATTACTGAATTTAGCCCAGATATATCCAACACCGGCATTACAAAAACTGGCCCATGCCGCCGAACTGTTTATATCTGCATTATTTGCCAGATACCAGGTATTTGAAGAGAAATCATAAAACTGAGCCTCTATATCATAGGCATTGATTATCTGGCGTACAAGATTGCCATTATTCACAGTGGCCGTATCGCCGTGCATCCAAAGTGTAGAACGGAAACGGGGATCACGGTTCTTCTGCGGATATCGCGGATCGTACAAGGAAGATTCGTCGATACGCTTTCCGTCTATGCATTCATACGTATCTGCTAAAAGCATGGACGGATGTCTACCTGTCTGCCCGGTATTTCTGGATACCTGACCGAAGGCAACCACATGGGTCTTTTTTATTCCCTGGTCAGAATACATTAATTCCCATAACATTTCATTCCTGACATCAGCCTTTGCCTGTCCGGTTATATTAAACAAATCATCAAAACTCTGAGCCAGTGATCTCTGTCCGATCACTTTCCCGGCGGCCTCGGCCGATATACGGAAATAATCCGCCCCTTGTCCCCTATAATTGAGACTACCGCCTAAAAGAGCAGCCCGGGCTTTTAAACCGTATGCAACCGCTTTATCCACACGTCCACGGCTTGTAGCAATCCAGGGTAAAGCTGATGCGGATTCTTCCAGGTCAGTCAGAATAAAATCAAGTATATCTTCTCTGGAAACCCTAGTTTCTTTATATTGCTCAATAGTGACCGGATCTGTGAAGAAAGGAACATCCCCATATGTCGCTATCAGATTATAATAGGCGAACGCCCTGAGCACTTTCACTTCTGCCAAATACTGATGAGCATTATCACCCAGTCCGTCAATATACTCTTTTGATCCGTATATCACGGAGTTGGCGCGGGCAATCACAATATATAATTTATTCCAGAATGTTTTTACTTCATTATTATCCGGATTGAGTCCGCCACCCGCTCCTATCGTCGTATTTTCATTTCGTTCAAAGGCCATACCGGTATAATGATCAAGTGAAATATTAAAAGGTATGGCATAGCCAAGCTCCATATATAAATAATTATACACTCCTTCAGCTCCACTTTTAATAGCCGCTTCAGACTGATAGAAACCGGAAGATGAATAATCGGAAGATGTTTTGTCGAGAAAATCGGAACATCCTGCCAGCATTATGACAATGATTCCTGGTATTATATTGAATAATAACTTTTTCATATATCTATAATTTTTTAAAAACGAATATCAACACCAAATGTAAAAGTCTGCATTACCGGGTAGAAACTACCTCTATCTACTGAATTTTCAGGATCATAACCTTTATAAGCACTACAAATCGTAAATAAATTCTGGGCACTGGCATAGATTCGTAAATTATCGATATGCAATTTACTTAATATTTTTTTAGGCAACGTATATCCGACAACCATATTTTTCATACGTAAATAAGCCCCGCTCTTGATCCAGAAATCAGATACGATATTATTCGGATTATTGCCGGATCCGTCGATCAGAAGCAACGGGAATTCTGCATTCCTGTTTTCCGGTGTCCAATAATCCAACTGGTTCTTAAAAATAGTACGCCCAACATAGAAAGGACGTGCCCCCGCTTCAGTATATAGGATATCCCGTTTTCCAACACCTTGTAAGAATACAGTAAAATCAAAACCTTTCCATTCTGCTCCGAGATTTAAACTAAATTCATACCGGGCATACGGATTACCGATCACGGTACGGTCGTAATCATTTATTTCACCATCCGGTTTTCCATCCGGTCCGCTAATATCTTTATATCTTATATATCCCGGTTTTATATTCTCTTTGTTTCCGCCATATACAGGTGAGGCGTTGATCTCTTCCTGAGTCTGAAAATAACCATCAGATACATATCCGTACCAAGAACGGAGTGGAAGTCCTTCGCGGATAATTTGTGTATCTATATATTCATTCCCATACAGATTGGTAACTTCATTTTTCACATCCGATAAATTTCCGGTAATATGATAACCGACATTTCCTATCCGGTCACGCCAGGAAACCGACAGATCCCAGCCGTTATTTCTCATAGAACCGGCATTTTCCCAGGGTGATGACAATCCTACATACATCGGGATAGGAAATTGTTGAAGCATATTATTTATATTCCGGATATAATAATCAAAATTCACGCTCAAACGTGAATTGAGTAATGCGGCATCTATTCCGGCATTGAACTGGGTCGACTTTTCCCATGAAATCTTTTCGTTGGCTACCTGGGTCTGTGCAACACCTGTCCCTTCTTTCTTATCAAACCAATAACCGTAACCGGAAGCTATGGACGCAGCATAGGGGAAATAAACGGGATTACCACCTAAAATAATATCCTGATTTCCCAAGGTTCCATAAGAAGCACGTATTTTTAAATTATCCACCCACTTTTTAGCCGGGAGAAAAAAAGACTCTTCAGAGATTCTCCAACCAACAGAAAATGAAGGAAAAAAGCCCCACCGATGTCCTTTCATAAAACGGGAAGAAGCATCCCATCTGCCGTTCAACTCCAGCAAATAACGATCTGCAAAAGCATAATTCACACGTGCAAAATACGACATCATCGCCCATTCGTTGCGTGTTCCGGCATTAGATGCTGTTGAAATATCACCATGATTCAACTCTTCAAATCCTTCAAACTCAAAACCTTTTCTGCTTGCAGAAAATCCCCGGTTGGTCAGTTCTTCTGTCTGCACACCTGCCAATATTTTCAAATAATTTCTGAGTATGTTCGTTTCATAAGAGGCCTGGGCATTGAACTGATTGGTGATCGTCTGGCTCCATCCTTCATATTTCGAATTTCCGTTAGCCGGATAAGTCGTTTTAAAAACACCGTTTTCATAGGTGTCGTAAGGATTGATGAATGAATCCGACTTATACTCGACTTTACGACTGCTGTAACTAGCCAATGCTTCAAAACCTTTGAAAGGCTGTAGTAAGACAAATCCTTTTATACCCAACTCAGGCGTTACACCTGTCGCAACACCGGCTACTTTGGATACTGCTATAGGATTGTCGCCATTCTGTCCGAATCCCCAACTGCCGTCATTATTCACACCTGAAAAGACAGGGGTGAAAGTAAGAGCTTTGTTGATTATGCTTTCCGGGCTGTCCAGACAGGGATTAGTTGCTTTCGACTGACGAATATTGACATCCAAACCAACCTTCAGCCATTTGGTCAACTGGGCATCTGTATTTAGACGCAAGGTCATACGGGAATAGGTGTTATTCGAGATTTGTCCATCCTGATAATAGTAACCGCCATTTGCAAAAACATGGAACATCTTGGATCCTCCGCTTAAACTGACAGAGTGGTTATGTACCAATGCCGTATTTTTAATCACAGCCTTTCTCCAATCCGTATCGTAATAATTAATGTTATCCGCCCCTTGTGTTCTGTATATATTAAGAATATCCTCCGAATACTGGGGATCCATATCGGCATTGGCACGAGCAACATTCACCGCTTCCATGTACTCGATCGCATTTACCGGATCAGGCATGGAAGTTGGTGTATTCAAACCGACATAACCGTTATAGGAGACTTTTACACCTTCCCCCTGGGCACGTTTCGTTGTAACCAGGACTACCCCATTGGAAGCTCTCGATCCGTAGATAGATGCAGATGCCGCATCTTTCAGTATAGAAACAGATTCAATGGCATTCATATCGACGTTGTTGATGTCTCCTTCTACTCCATCAATGAGAATAAGAGGAGAGGTAGAAGAGTTCAGGGATCCCGTTCCCCGGATAGTAATATTACCGCCGTCGGCTCCCGGCCTACCGGATGATTGTACCACAGAAACACCGGGGATCAATCCCTGCAGAGCTGTAGACGTATTACCGACATTACGTTTGATAAGATCCTGGCTGGTAATATTCTGTACCGCTCCGGTAAGATTGATCCTTTTCTGGGTTCCATATCCTACCACCACCACTTCGTCCAACCTTTTCGTGTCTTCTTCCAGGATTACATTAAGTAAGGTTTCATTCCCGGTTTTTATAGTCCGGGGTAAATAACCCACATAGGAAAAAAGTAAATTAACATTGTCCGGAACATTTTCTAATGAATATTCCCCGTTCTGATCGGTTATCGTACCCGAAGCTGTTCCCTCGACTACCACATTTACACCTATTAAAGGAGAATCAGTCGGATCTACAACCCTGCCGGTTATACACTTACCTTTCTGACCCGGGTTAGGAGATATATTTTTAAAATATTTATTGGTCAACACAATATAACTGTGATCTACTACCTTATATGTAATATTTGTTCCTTTAAACAATTGTTTGAGAACATCCTCTATAGAAGAAGAGAAAACATTTATTTTCACTTGCTTATTGGTATCGATCTGCTCATCATTATAAAAAAAATGATAGTCACTCTGCTTTTCTATCTCTTTAAATATATCCGTAATGTTTCCCTGCGAAATATTCAGGGTAATCACTTGCGATTTACCGGTTGTAGCCTGTACCGGAAGCACAAAAGCACAAAGGCAGATGAGTATAATATACCTGAAAAAGCAATACCAAACTCTACCGTATTTTTTCTGACTCCTTATGGAAAAATAATTTAGCATAATCATTAATTTAAGATTAAACAACTATCAGTTTATAAGAATATAGGCTATAATAAGTACAACAATACATGATTTTTTCTTCTATACTTTTTATTCCATAGGCTATGATATTTATATATTCACACTATCTATTCAATAATAACCGTATCTTTGACCATCCGATAATTAATAGATGTATTTATTTTTATTACTTTCAGGATATCCGTAAGCGATTCATTATTATTAAAATAACCACTAAAACGTAATGACTTTATCCGCTGGTTCCTGAAATGAAATACAACATCATAATTACGCTCCAGCAACTTCGCTATTTCTTCCAGATACATCATTTCGAAAGACAATCCTCCTGCTCTCCATTCTGTGAACAGTTGCGTCTGATAAGGCATTGTCTCTATCTTGTTTTCATTTTTATGATAAATAGCTACCTGATCGGGATTCAATAAGATTTCTTGTTTTGTAGAGAAAGGATGTACCATCACTTGTCCGGAAAAAAGTGTTGTCGTCAATTTGGCTTCATTTTCATATGCACAGACATTAAAGGCCGTACCTAACGCTTTTACTTCCAAACCATCTGTTTTTACAATAAACGGTATATCCCTGTTTTTGGCTACTTCGAAATAGGCTTCACCCACCAAGACTATGTTCCGGTTATTTACTCCATAACCCACCGAATATTCAAGTGAAGTACAAGTATTTAACCATACTTTAGTCCCGTCAGGAAGTTGCAGGAAACTTTTCTCGCCTTTACCTGTCATTATTTTATAGGAACTGCTTTTCAAAGAGTGATCTTTCGGATTCATCTGAAAAAAAGCGGTTGCAAGAAAAGCTCCTAATAATACAGCTGCAACTAATTTCAGAAAATGGGAAAAAAGTTTTCTTTTTCTCTTCAAAACAGAATGAGCCATAGATTCCTGTAAAATCGTGTCATAAAGTCGTTCCCATTCTTTATTCACATTTACTTCATCCAGCAAATTCTCTTCCAATATTTTATTGATCTGCTTGTTCATCATTATTGTTTGTGTACTTATATCTCTTATTCTTTAACTATATCTGTATCGTTTTCAATAGTATGACACAATTAAACAAGACATTACTTACAAACAAGGCTGTATTTTTTGACAAACAGATGTATTTATCAGCACATATCTGATATACTCCCCAAATAAAAAGCGCAGAACGAAAAAAATCGTCTGCGCCTTTACGCTGTTGCTAACTACCTATCTAATTAAAATACACAAATCTTTCTTTTTCTGCCGGGCCATCAACTGGGCCATATACAAGGAACGGGGGAAGATATTGATTTCATTCCGTCCTTCCCAGATGCCATCCGGACGATCTGTAAAATGACCGGGATACTTCTCCCCTTTCAAGCCGATACAATAATTCTTTCCGGAAGTCCACGGACTCTGTACCGCTGCGCGTTTTACCCGGCAGTTCCATACAACCTGCGTCACACCTGCCCAGCCATGACCGCTTCCCATCTGTCCGCGATCCTGTACATTTATTTCTCCATCGGTTACGATATTATCATATAAGGTACCGATCGCCCAACGATGATGCGGACCTATATCCGCAAATGTCTGGGAAGCCGTGCAGTTATAGAATACGTTCGGTCCGCAAACCTGGGCACCGGTCACATAATCATGACGGCCTTCCGTAGCCTGGCAGTTCATAAAGAGATTTTGTTGTCCCCAGTTGTTGAAAGAGTAACGATATCCCCCTGTTATCAAAGATTTCGATTCCAGGCAACGGCAATCTATTACAGAAACATTTTTGGCAGAACGTTCACAACTGACAGCCGAGTAAGCAAAATAACGGGCGGTAATATTTTTCACCCAACAATTCTCCGCCTTATCCAGTTCGACAGCGATCCAAGCATGTTCCAGATCCTCGTAATCTTCGAATTCAGACTCAAAGCAGATATCAGATACACCGACTTCGCTGATACGTCCGTCAAAACGATATGTATAGACCTCTCCACCACCGAATCTTTTATCCATTTGCATAACGACGGGATTGTCGATAAAAATACGGTTTCCTTCTACTTTGACGATCTCCCGTTCAAACGCCAGATTATATTCCCGCGGTGTCCATTGGCGCGTACCTTTCCGTTCCACGATCTGGTCCATCTTAATGGCATGTATCCACTCCTGTGTGCCGGGACGGTAAACGATCACACGGTCGCCCGCTCTGAATCCTTCGGTTGAAGATACGCGGAAGGAATGACTGCCGACCGGTACAAAATCATCTGCGATCTTCACTCTTGTACCCTGTACTTCCTGCATATCCCCACGACCTTTCACCTGTATCAACGAACGTCTTTCTTTTCCGGTAGCAATCAAACGGGTTTCATTGAGATTATCTCCTTCTCCTTTCAGGACAATGCCGCTCGTATGGATGACAATCGTACCGGCTATCTTATACACACCCCGTTTCAGTAATATAGTCCCGCGATGCCCGTTCTCATCCGGACTTCTGCGTGCAACTTCGTCGATAGCCTGCTGGATCAATGCACCGCTATCTCCCTCCTTAGCAGGAAAGACCTCTTTTACGACCGGATATACGGGAATACTTTTATCCCCGTGGTGATAACCTACCCGGCTGAAATCCGGGATCGTATTTCCGTCTTCATCCGGAACATACGTCAAAGTGCCTTCATCACTGATTCTGACGAGGGAAGATTGCCATGCCGGAGGTAACTTCGTTTGCGCATTACAAACGAAAGTTACCCCGACTGCCAATCCAATTATTACATACTTAAATGCGCTCACTTTATATTTAATCTTCTATAATCACACGGAAACCTACATTATGAACTTTCTGCCAGGGCAGGTAAGATTTGCGATAGTACGCTGTTGCCGTTTTCGGATGGTCGGTCCATGAACCGCCGCGAACAACTTTTTCCGATCCGCTACCCTGCATTTTCTCGCTGTACGGATAAGGCAGATAATCGGAACGTGTCCATTCGGCTATATTGCCCTGCATGTCATACAATCCCCACGGGTTTGCCTGATAACCTCCACCTTTTACCATCAGCATGTTACCGTCGTCTACATTATTATCTTTCGGTTGGAAAGTATAATATTTATACCAGGGATCAGAAGGACTCATCGGCTGGGGATTCACACCTCTTACCGCCAGTTTGTTCAACTGCTTATCACCCATATTTTCATATTGCGAGAAGTCCGTATTCAATGCTCCGTACCAGAAATCGTCTCCGCTACCCGCACGACAAGCCCATTCCCATTGCACCTCTGTCGGCAATGTCACTTTCAAGCCTGTTTTCTCACTTAACTTCTTGCAGAAAGCCATTGCTTCTTCCCAACTGACACGGATAGCAGGTTGCTCCGGATTGTTAGCCGGATATCCCTCGTGTACATGGTCTTTCCAAAGTTGGTTGACGAAACGGCTGTTATGATCCGGGAAGATCGTACGGAATTGTTCGTTACTTACTTCGATCTCCGCCATCCAGAAGGCTTTTTTCACTTCCTGCTTGTTTGCCGGCGAATAATCGGAATGTTTCCGGTTTATACCCATGACAAACTGACCGGCAGGGATACGGACAAAATTCATGACAATGCCCGGAGCCAGTTCGATACTTTTCTTTGTCTCCTGTTCTTTTGCCAACATATCTTTGGCTGCATCCGCATCAAAAGGCCAGCCTTTCACCTTCACCTCTTTATCTTTATATTCCTGACGTTCAGGTTTTACAGGAGACGGTTTCGGCTGTTTAGCCAGATAGTCGGCATAGTTGCGGATTTCTGTCTGCCAGTCCACACCCGAGCCTGCATATTTTTCGGTCAGTTCCGTACGACGGCTGATCTGTTCTATGCCTTTAAATATATTTGCCTTAAACTTACTATGGTAAGGAGCATTAAAGTCAATCCAGTTATACAGCGTACCCCATTCCTTATCTGTTAATTCCACACCATGATGTCCCGTTCTCAGCATCTTGATCAACTGGCTGGTGGAGGCATGATATTCATAAGGATTCAACACTTCGATTTCCGCTTCCGGCCCTTGGCGATGTATGTATGGATGCAGGTTCAGGTAACTTTCACCAAATCCGGAGAATTTGTCGATACGTCCACCGGTAAAGTCAGCTAATTTATTGGAACCGTCATGACAAGCAATACAAGCCCGGTCGAGGATCGGCTGAACTTCCAGTTCAAAGGTGAACGGACGCTGGCCTCCTTCCGGAAGGGTGATCTCATGCGGTTTGATTGTCGAAGCTACCACCCGTTTCGGGATAGGTATCTGATTCTGATCCTCATGGCAACCGATACAGGAAACGGTTTCACCCGGCATACCGGTCAGCCAGCTCCTCATCCATTGTACCGCACGTCCGCACGAATCGAGCGGCTGAAGCGAGATAGGCGTATTCGCCGGTATGGAGAACAAGGCTGAACCATCTTCTTCTACCGGAACGGTTCCGAGCAAACGTTTAATATCCCATCCGCTCTGAACACCCTGCGCCCAATGATCGGACGGTGTTCTGTTATAAGCATATTCATAAGAAAGCACACGGAAGGCTTTCACCGTACCGCGTGGTACGCCTTTCAATCCTTCTCCTTCGTAAATATCCTGAATGAAGACTGTCGCCTCTTTCGTTCCGGGTTTCGTACGATCAGGGATAACCGGAGGAACCGGTGTCTTTCTGACCGGTATCGGATGGATCAATCCTTCGCCTTCAAATTCTGCAATCAATGTTAAATTGTCGAATACATCCACCAGATAAATACCCCACAGAGCATTCGGATTCAATTTGGCAGCTACCAGGAAATATTTATCATTCAATGGATAAGGTTTAATGAACTGAGGCCAGACGTCATCCACCAAACGGTCTTTAACGATCGGTTCTATCTTTCGGTCACGGAAAGGCAACTCCTGCACCATTCCCAGTTCAGCCTTACGTCCTTTGGACGGATCGAACAGGATCAGGCGGCCGGAACGGGCAACGCCATGATGACCGGAAATAATTCCGATAAAACCGGATGCCTGTCCGGGGATCGGCTTGGCATCGAACGTACTGTTCGGGAAATAAGAACCGCTACCGTAAAGTGCTTTCTGTTCCGTTCCGTCCGGATTCATGTGCATGACAAAGCGGGAGAAATAATGCGTCAGGTCGGTATATTCCCAACGGGTGTACATCACCTTGCCGTTATTCATCAACACCGGCGACCAGTTGGCATCCTGGTCGAATGTCAGACGGCGCAACGAACCGTCCTTCGGATCGTACAGGCACATATTACCTACTTCGTCGTTACCGTTGACACAAGGCACGCCGTTATAACCGATATTGGATATGGCCATGATCTTACCGGAAGGCAGCCAGGTGGCATCAAAAAACTCCAGATCTTTTTCCGGCGATTCAACCAGTTTCTTCAATCCTTTTCCATCTACACCAACTTCAAAGACCTGCCAGCGTTTATCGGTATCGACCATAGAGAACATGATACGGTCGGCATCCCAATGCAGTTTCAGATCGGGAACGGACGAGCCGTTATCCGGTTTGAAGATAGTACGCGACTGAATATCGCCCCGCAGGTTTGACAATTCGACGATTTCTGCATCGAATCCGCCACGGGCGGCGGAAGTCTGGTTCGACCAGTTATTATTTTGCGTACCCAGTGAACGGGGGTTGATCTGCCGGGCATTCGTCCCTATATGATAACGGCCGACAATCAGTTTATCCATATCCAGTTCCGGATTAGCCAGCAGGATATCATGTTTCAACTGCAAAGCATCCTTTGCCTCTTTTATAGAAGTCGCATCGTTCGAATAGATACCGGAGAAACCTTTACTTACCAATGCTTTCAGTGTGGAAAGCCTGGATTGATTGGTATCCTGGTCAAACGATTTGTTACGTTTCATATCATTAAAAGCCTCTTCGACGGCCCGTACATTCAGCCAACTCAAAGATTCCTGCAATTCGTATACCTGCATAGCATCCTGTGCTATATTCAGATAAGCGATCACCTGTTTATCCAACTCTTTTTCCTGACCGGCAGTAGCGATCCGGGTTGTAAAATACGCCTTATCCGTCAACAGGTCGACAACGGACTGAGCGATATGTTTTTCTATATCGGCATTATAGGTCGTAACCAAAGCTTTCATATCACTTCCGGCAAACGGAAGGAATTGTGCCGATTCAGCCGGGAAACCGGCAATAATATCTTCGGATAACTCTTTTCCGGTTATTCCTTGCAAGCGGAAAATAACTGTTCCCGCAGAGGAACGGTTTTCCAGTCCGATCTCAGCTTCAAAGCGGACATATTTCTTATCCAAAGGTACGACGATCTGTGTATTGGCATTCGCCATGATCGTCCGTTCATAGGTTTTTCCAGCCATAACGACCGGAACATTTTTGGCGTTGGCATTAAAGACCAGGCGCCCTGTTCCCGTTTCTTTGAAGGTATCCTTCAGGTCATTCAGCCAGACAGACGAGCCGTCGGCTGCGATCAGCCGGGCATTGGCCCATACAGCCTGGTCGTCGGCAGTACCGTCGACAGTACCCCAGGTATAAAGCACTATTTCATCCAGTCCTGTTACATCGGCGGTAAACTTTTCAGCTGCTTTCTTTGCTTTTATTACTTTGGATGCGACCGGAAGAGAGCTCTTTTTCATTTGCTCATAGGCATTCTGTTTGGCAACAGCGATTCTTTCCGACCAGGAAGCGGGCGCATTCCCTTGCTTTTTCTGCTTTTGGGAAAAGGCAGAAAGTGAAAAAGCCAGGCAGGCTGATAAAATAATTAATCTCTTTTCCATGATATCTATCTCCTATATTCAGAGAAGGAAGCCCCGCCAATAACAGCGAGGCTCCTCACCCATACTTAAATTATTAGCGAACGATTAATAGTTCGGATTCTGGATCAACACTCCGTTGGAGAAGTCGATCTGATCTTGTGGTAACGGAAAATATTCGTGTGCCTTCGACCAAGCTGTTACATGTCCTGTCAATGCCGGGTCAAGTTCCAGTCCATTCAATTTATCCATGATTTTCCAACGTTTCATATCATAATAGCGAATTACCTCAAACGGAGTTTCCACGCGACGTTCATGACGTATTTTCTCACGTAGCTGATCTTGGGTAAGATTTGTCGGCAAATCGGCCAAACCGGCACGTGTGCGTACTTGATTGACCATTTCGGCTACACCACCGAGACCTAATTCATTAGCAGCTTCAGCTTTCAATAGCAGAAGTTCACCCCAACGCAGATAGACGAAATCCGTTTCACTACGGAAACTTGCCCCCCACGAATCGCCTTCTTTCATTAACGGTGTCAAATATTTTACCATTGCTTTCTTCAGATCACTCTTGGGTAATGACAGTAATTCGCCTCCAGGCCATTGATATTTATCATCAAAAGCAACAATCTGTCCTAAACGATTATCACCTTCCTCATAATCATTTGTTAGATTAGCCACCGGGCGAACTGCCGCATAATCGCCATATATACGGTCAAAATCAGTATAATTATTGGGAGCCAGATATTTGATAGAGAAAACAATTTCAGTACTGGCTTCCTGAGTATCATAAGTAAAATTATCGGCATAACGTTCTGTCAATGAATATCCTTTGATTTCATTCAACAAATTATATGCTTCCTGTACCTCGTCACGGTTAGCCATTTTACCGTCTTCACCATACGCATGAAACATCAGTAAACGTGCCTTTAACCCCTGGGCAGCACCTTTGGTTGCATGTCCTCCGGCTCCCTTAAATGTTTTATCGTCCATTTTGTCAATAGCAGCCTGCAAATCAGTGATCAGGTTTTTATAAACTGTATCCAATGATTCTTTCGGCATGTTTTGAGTCGTAAGATTTAACGGTTCAGTTGGATAAGGAACTTCCCCATAACACAAATAAAGCAGATAATAACAGTAAGAACGAAGAAATAGAACTTCACCTTCATACTGATTACGTATACTGCTCATATCTGCTCCTTCGTAATTTTTCAACTGATAAAGAAAAATATTCATACGGGCAATTGCAGAATAAGCTTCTTTGTAAAGGTCAGGTATAAAACCGGTCATCGACGGATCGATGTTGTCTGCCTGAATCATATAAGATAAATATACATAAGAAGAACCGGAACTCCCGTAAGCATTATCTGTCAGACAGTCAAAAACAATCGACCGATGTGACAATGTATTTTCCTGCATGGCCTGATAACAACCAGTCAAGGCAGAATCAAAATCAGACTTGGATTGCCAGAAGATAGTTTCTGACGGAGTGGTTGTCGGAGGTGTATCCAGAATATCAGAACAGGAAGATATTGTCATCATACCGGCAGCCAATAGTGATATATATGATAGTTTATTCATTTTCATAACTATTTTACGATTAAATTAAAATTCAAGATTTACACCAAATGAAATGATACGGTTTTGCGGATAATATACCAAACGTGTACCTTTTGTGGAATTATAGTTACGTTCGGGGTCGCCTCCCTGCGGGAATTTAGTAATTGTCAGCAAGTTATCACCGGAGAAATAGAAACGCAGACGTTCGATCTTCGCTTTACTCGTCAATGCTTTCGGCAATGTGTAGCCAAATGTCAAATTCTTCAAACGGAAATAAGAAGCATTATACAACCAATAAGTACTTTCACGTTGGTTCTTGGCACCTCCTAAATCTGCAAAATACAGGCGAGGATATTTGGCATCTCTATGATCTTCCGTCCACATATTGTCTATATAATCCTGAGAGATAGGAGAACCCTGGTAGAAAGGACGTAATCCCCAACCACTGGCATAGTGCTTGGCACCCTGTACACCCTGTCCCATCAAAGAAAGGTCGAATCCTTTCCAACTGGCACCCAGATTAACAGAATATTCAAAATCCGGCAAACGTCCACCTAATACTTTACGGTCATTTTCATCAACGACACCATCCGGTACTCCATTCGGGCCACTGATATCCGCATATTTGATATCACCCGGCAATGTTTTGTCATTAAACTGTTTAGGTGAATTTGCTACGTCTGCTTCATCTCTGAAAATACCAATTGCTTCATAGCCATAATATGACTCATAAGGCAGACCTTCCTTATAGATCAGACCTTTAGAAGAATCTATATAATCAGCACCGTATTTCGTCAGTTCGTTTCTCGTACGATCGAAGAATACTCCGGCGTTGTAACTCATACCTTTAAATATACCATTCTGAATATATCCGTTATAGGCCAAGGATACTTCGATACCTTTATTTATCATTTCACCGGCATTCACATACGGAGCCTTCAAACCTAACAGTGAATTACTCTGTGCCTGACGAAGAATATCGTATGTTCTTTTCTTATACCAGTCGAAAGTTACATTAAAACCATTGAAAGCAGTAATATCAACACCAAAGTCGCCGATAGAAGTAGATTCCCATTTCAGGTTACGATTAGTAAGCGCAGTCTGAGCTACACCAGCATCCAGATTCGAATTATCAAAACTATAATCCTTACCGGTCGTAACCGATGCATAATAAGAATAGAGATCGATGTTCTGGTTACCCAAGATACCCCATGAACCACGCAGTTTCAGACTGTTCAACCATTCCCAGTTCAGATCCTTCATCCATTCTTCTTCAGTCACACGCCATCCCAGAGAGAATGAAGGGAATATACCCCAGCGAGATTCGGAAGAGATACGTGAAGAACCATCATAGCGGGCATTTACTTCCAACAGATAACGTTGTTTGAATGCATAGTTGGCACGGAAAAAAGCAGACATAATTCCCCATTCTTCAGATTTACCGGTATTCGTCTGTACAGAAGAAATACCTGTCTCCAGTTCATGCAACGGGAAGTCATAATTCTGACGATAGCCTTCCAGTTTATCCAGTTTATAATATTCCAGGTTGTAACCAGCCATTACAGAGAAATCATGTTCCTTATTCGGAGTCGCCCAGTCATATTTTAAATAAGTATACAAGTTATAATAAGAACTATTATTCATCGTACTTGTCAAACCGGTACCTCCCGTATTCAAGGTTCCGTTCTGCTTTCCATCGTGATAATAATAGATAGGTGTCGGCAGAGCTCCCCAAACTTTATCATGTTGCTGTTTGTAACGCATAGCACCTTTAGTATACCAAGTCAACCCCTTGATCGGATTTACTTCTAACCAGGCCTGTGCATTGACATCCGTATTGACAGTTGTTTTGAAATTTTCCGTTTCTACAATTGCAACCATATTCTTATTGTTAGATTCGAACGAAAAAGCCTTAGAAGCATAGCGTCTGATTCCTGTTCCGTCATCCGGCAACCAGGGCATATAGGTCGGAGCCTGTGAGATTGTCGACAGATAAGCATCCGTATCTCCCTGGCGAGTTTCCTGGCGATTGCTACGGCTACCGGTAAAGTACATTCCGAATTTAACCCAGTTATTCACTTGCGAAGTAAGATCGAGCGTTGCATTGTAACGCTTAAATTCCGAGCCTTTCAATGTTCCAGGCTGGTTGACCATACTTAAAGAAGCATTATAAGAAGTTTTACCGGTCGTACCTGCAATACTCAGGTTATGCTGTTGTACAAAGGCAGGATTAAACATATAATCCAACCAGTTAAAATTCGGATACTTGGTAGGATCGGACGGATTGGTATAATTAGCAATCATTTCATCCGAGTAACGGTCTGTTGCCGGAGCACCGGAATTGTCTTTCGCCATATTGAAGTACTTCATATACGTCGGAGAATCCCATACCAGATCCAACAGAGTTGTCGGATTGTAAACGGCGAAGTTACCGTTATAACGGATTGAAACACGCTCTTTCACATCTGTACCATTCTTGGTCGTGATCAAAATTACACCGTTTGCAGCACGCGAACCATAGATAGAAGCCGAAGCGGCATCTTTCAACACCGAAACACTTTCAATAATGTTCGGGTCGAGGGAGGCCAGGTCTCCCTCGACTCCATTAATCAGGATTAATGGGTCAGAACCGGTACCGGAATAAGTACCCTGTCCACGTACACGTATCTGAACAGACTCGCTACCCGGCTGGCCTTTGTCGGAAGTGATACGCAAACCCGGCATCTGCCCCTGTAACATTGTTGAGGTGTTAGCTACCGGACGTTTTGCAATTTCTTCGCCGGTTACAGCAGATACGGCACCGGTCAGATTCACTTTTTTCTGTGTACCGTAACCAACAACAACAACTTCATCCAAACTTTGAGAATCTTCCTGAAGAGTAATTTTCAGACGGGTATTACCTGTCACTTTTATTTCCTGATCCTTATAACCAAGATATTTGATCAATAATACATCCCCGTTTTTAGCCGGAACGGTAAAGTTTCCGTCTACATCTGTAATAATCCCTGTGGTTGTTCCTTTCACTAGTACAGATACTCCGATCATCGGATCTCCGAACTCATCCAAAACAATTCCGGAGACAGTTTGTGTCTGCGCAAACAAACTCAAACCTGAGTTAAACGCCACCATTAATAATAATAATCGCCAAAACGATAAAGTGGCCTTCTTAATTTCCTTTTTCATTTAATCATGGATTTAATTAGACTTAAAATTTCAACAAATTCAATAACACAAAGAAACATATTCTCTTTTTCACAAAAGAAAAATATACTTCCAATTTAGTATTAAATTATTCTATATGAATAGTTTGAGACAAAAGTAACAGGAATGTGATACAAATTTATCAGTTCTCCTGTCCCGGCCTGTCTTTCGATTGTACAAACTCTGTCGGAGTACAACCATAAAAAGCCTTAAAAGAATTTGAAAAATAAGAGTGGCTATTAAATCCAAGATGTAAGGCTATTTCGGAAACGTTCATTTCCGATTCTTTTAATAGTTTCGCAGCCATCTCCAACCGTTTATTACGGATCAGCTCCATAGGAGAAAGCTCGGTAATAGATTTTAGTTTGCGGTACAGGTTTGCGCGACTGATACCGATCTCCGTGCATAACAGTTCCACATCCAGTTTATCATTGGAGATATTCTGCTCGATCACATCAAATAATTTCTGAGAGAAACGTTCGTCAGCCGATTTGACCTCTATTCCCATCACTTCCGGAGAGAAACGCTTTCCATACAGCTTTTTCAACTGTTCCCGCGAAGCCAGTAAACTACGGATACGCGTTTGCAGCACATCCATATTGAACGGCTTTACAATATAATCGTCCGCACCGGCCTGGAATCCTTCCTTGATATGGACAACCATGGAACGCGCCGTCATCAGGATCACAGGGATATGCCCCACCCTTATATCGTTTTTGATCAGCGTGCAAAGTTCCAGTCCGTCCCGTTTCGGCATCATAATATCACTAAGGACCAGATCGGGAAAGTCCTGAACTACTTTTTCATATGCTCTTACACCGTCAGCCGCTTCTATAACGGTATACTCAGCTTCCAGACTCTTTTTCAGATAACTGCGCACATCTTTGTCGTCTTCGACCAGTAAGATTTTATATTTCGGTCCTTCCACTTTTTCCGGAGCAGGAAGAGATGCGGAAATATCATCCGTATTCGTTACTTCCGAAATCTTATCAAACTCTATATTTTCAATCTGGTCTTCGGAAAAAGCGAAACGGGAGATCGGGAGAATCACAACAAAGCAGGCTCCTGACCGTTCCGTATTATCTACATAGATAACCCCACGATGAAGCTGTACGATCGTATATACAAGGCTCAGGCCAATACCTGTCCCGGACAGATTGATTCCCGACGTTTCCGGAATCTGATAGAAAGGAGTAAATATCTTGTCGACTTCCCCTTCTTCTATCCCCTTACCGGAATCTTTCACCCGCAATACCAGATAGTTCGCATTTTCATCCTTATACAACCCATCTGTTTGCTTTGTACCCAGTCCGCTCCATGATGTCTCCGAGACTTCCATCGTAACGGATTCACCGGACGGCGTGTATTTGAATGCATTCGATAAAAGATTGAAAACAACCTTTTCCAATAAAGACTTATCGAACCAGGCATTGATCGTCTTAGGCGTACAATTCAACGAAAACTTCACTTCGTTCGTAAGAGCGATCTGGTTAAAGGCATAATATATTTCCTTTATATATTCGCAGACATCTCCTTCACTGACCTTCAGGTCCAGACTACCGGCCTGATTTTTATGCAGATCCATCAACTGGTTCACCAGAAGCAGAAGTTTCTGGGCATTCTTATATATAATGGAAAGTTTGTCATGCAATTCTGCCGGAATATCTACCCGTTTGACCAATACCTCAAACGGGGTAATGATCAGCATCAAAGGGGTACGCAATTCGTGGGAGAAATTCGTAAACAGGCGGATCTTTGCTTCATGGAACTCCTCCTGCTTCTGTTTTTCCAACTGTTTCAGTTTCAAACCGGCTTCCAGGTTCCGCTTAATATTTACATAATGAAGAATCGCATAACTGATAACAGCCAATGCAATAATATAAAACAAATAAGCATACCAGGTCCTCCATAAAGGGGGTTGCACGATAATGGTCAGCGAACGCCCCTGCTCATTCCAGACACCATCGTTATTAGATCCTTTTACATGGAAAACATATTTTCCCGGACTTAAATTTGTATAGAAAGCAGAGTTACGTCCTCCCACATAATTCCAGTCGGTATCATATCCTTCCAATTTATAGGCATATTGATTTTGTGTAGAATAGATATAATTCAATGCCTGGTAGGTTATTGAGAAATTATTTTCATTATAGAGTAAGCGGATCGTATCCATACTATCCAGCACTTTATCCAGTACCCCCGATTCATCCCCCACTTCGATCGGTTGATTATTGACAGACAGTTGTTCCAGTACCACCGACGGAATATTCTCATTCTTATCCATCGCAGCCACCTGGAAAGTGACAAAACCATTGCTCCCGGCAAAACAAAGATTCCCATCCGGCAGAGCAATCCCGCTATGCAAAGTAAACTCCCGGATATCTATTCCGTTATGACGGTGGTAATTCCTGACCTCACCTCCTACGGGATCAAACATGATCAGTCCGTTCACGGTACTCATCCACAACTTCCGGTCGCTACTCTCTACCAACGAGCAGATATTATTATCCAACAATCCGTCTCTGGCCGTCATAACCCGTTTAACATGTTCTGTTTTATCAAACTGGAAGATACCGCCCCCATACGTCGATACCCATATTTCGCCTGACTTTGTACGGACAATGGCAGAAATATAATTATTAGGAATACGATAGCTTTCCACTGTCGCTTCATTCGAATATTTCGTCAACTGTTTCTTATTGGTATCGAAACGAAGTAATCCGTCAGCCGTACTGCCTAACAGCAACACACCGTCTTCTTCTTCCAGGACACAACGGACATTCGATAGATAAAAAGGTTCATCTACATTATTGGTAAAAGTCGTGACCAATCGATCGTTTACAAAACAGGTCAGGCCAAACTCCGTAGACGCACCTCCCACCCATAAATTTCCTTTACGGTCACGTATAATGGAATAGATAGAATATTCAACCGGATATTTATGATAAAGAGAAAACGTCTTGGTCCTGATATTAAATTTATAGATTTCCCCTTTCGTCGTCCCGCACCACACATATCCGTCCTCATAAAAGACAGACTTGATAATATTCGTATTAAAGGCAAAATGGGCAGACGGGTCGATCAGATAATAATGTGACGTATTCGTCTGATAATTATAGTTCAACAATCCGTATCCCTCGGTGGCTATCCACAAATTGGAGGGAGATTCATATGTTATCGCTCCATAAATCCCCGTCCTGATATTCAGTTCATCTTCCGGCCGGTGAAGTACAAAACGATTGGTAAACTTATTCAGGTAATTGATCCCCCCGGCAAATGTCCCGACCCACAACGTATGATCATGGTCCACACAAAAAGCATAGATAGAATAATGACTTAAAGAATGGTTTATATCATCATATCCCGCCACTTTTACTATCTGCCCGGATTCAGGATCCAAAGCGAATATACCGTCAAAAGTCCCGACCAGCAGTTTCCCCTGCCATTCGACCAGGCAACGGACAGTATTATTGCTCAGTTTGCTGTTCTCACTCGTAAAAGACAGAACCTCATTTTCACGTAAATTGATCTTGTTCACCCCATACTTGCTACCGATCCATATCTGTTTCTGCGTATCCTCATATATGGAGGTTATATTATTGTTATTCAACGGCATATTTTTAGATTCGCGGGTAAAATGACTGATTATGTTCATTTGATTGTCACACAAATAAACTCCTTTGTCCCTTGTTCCGATCCAATATCGTCCCGCACTGTCTTCAAATAAAGCCGAAACAGAGATCTCTTCGAGGCCATTATCCAAAAGAATCCGTTCGAAACGATCTTCCTCCCTGTTAAAACGGTATAATCCGCCCCATGTACCTACCCAAAGGTAACCGGCAGCATCGGAATATACTTTGGTAATACTACTCTGGGTTAAGCCATCTACTCCCGAATTATATCTTTTAATCCGGTCGGTATTCAAATCTATCCGGTTCAGCCCGTTATTCGTTCCCACCCAAAGATACCCCTCCTGATCTTCTGTGACCGAAGCGATCGAGTTACCGGACAAACTATGTTCATTCCCGTCTTCCCGGCGATAAATTACATACTCCTTTCCGTTAAACCTGTTCAGGCCGTTCTTCGTGGCAAACCATAAATATCCTTTTGAATCCTGATAGATATCCATGACGGATAGCTGGGAGATACCTTCATTCAAATCCGAATTAAAGGAATACAAATAATTAGTCCTTTCTGCATGTAATATCGATGCAAAAAGGACCAGAAATAATATGAAAGACAATCTCCTTATCATGGTAGTTGAATCTGATTAGATAAAACAAAAATAGTAAAAGTTTTGGTTAATGGGAACAGGTCTTTACATCAATTCCATAAAAGCGGTCGGTATGCCTTCCGCTTTAACTGCAACCATGCTCTTCCCTTTATTCAGATTGACTTTGATACATGCCCGACCATTGTAAGCCTGTACCTTCCGGCTACCGGTAGATGTCCCCTGATTCTGTATCAACGAGCCATCGCCTGCGATTTCAAATTCAATGTATTTCTTTGAATCGAGGCAACGGACGCCCTCTTTATCCAGAAGCTGTACTTCCAGTAAAACGGTATCGCCTTCACGGGAAACGACAGATAAGCTCGCCACAGCTTCTTTACCCCATTTTGCCGTCTGGTACTCCTGGACGATCTCATCCGTGACCTTTGTTTTTCCTTTTACGGCAACTGCACGTATCTCGTTCTTACCTTCCTCATATACACAATTCCAACGCAAGCCGGCAGCCGGATAATCCTGGCTATCACGTTTCTTTATTCCCTGGCTGACACCGTTGACGAACAATTCCACCGCTTCACAGTTAGAATAAACCAGAATTTCCTTACGATCCCCTTTGTTACCCCAACGTACAGGCCAGCTATGACCGTAAATATGTATCATCGGCTCGGTTGTCCAATACGACTGGAAAACATAATAACTCTCTTTCGGAGTAAAATCACGCTCGACGACACCTTTCTGGTTCACATACGGAACCGGATTTTCAGGACGTACAGGCGTAGAGAAATCCTTGAACGGCCAATAGGCAGCACCGGTCAGCCACGGCATTGTCTCCTGTTCCTTCAAATGCCAGTCGATCAGGCGGACGATATAGCTTTCAGACCAGTCTCCGTCTTTGGATGCACGGGCGGCACCTCCATACAGGGAAGCATCCCCGTCACGTTCATCCGCACCTTTCCCCGACTCGATACCTTTCAGGTTGGCAAACACATTTTCCGAATGGCGGCGGGCATGGCTGTCACCTCCCCACTCGACATGCAGGAAATGTTTCACTTTCTTCATTTCTTCCTCAGAGACCAATTTATAATCAGTGAACACACCACGATACCAACCGGCCCAGATAGAAGGCGAATAAACATCGACAATATCACTGCAGAACTCGCAACGGCGGATAGCCGTCATACGGGTATCGTCCAGACGATGTGCCAAATCGTGCTGTTCCTTCATAAAGGCACGGATAGCACCTTTATCGAATGTACTGAAATCATTCGGCCAGTCGTTTTCATTTCCCAATCCCCAGATAATGACAGAAGGGTGATTATGATGCTGGTCGATCATATTCGTCAACATGCGGCGGGCCTGCTCTTTATAGGTTTCTCCGCCAAGCCCTCCGCGACACCAGGGCTCTTCTTCCCAAACAAGAATACCCAGCTCATCGCAAAGCCGGAGGATAATATCCGACTGCTGATAATGTCCGAGGCGGATGAAGTTGACACCCATGTCTTTCATCATCTGCATTTCCGTACGCATCATTTCTTCGGTCATAGCCTGTGCTACTCCGGCATGATCTTCATGGCGATGTGTTCCGCGAAGCAAAAGACGCCGGCCGTTCAGAAAGAACGGACCTTTCTCCTTAAATTCGAACTGGCGGAAGCCGAAACGCTCTTCAGTTGCCAGGGTTTGTCCACCGGCATCGATCGTCAGTTCGCAGGTGTAAAGAACCGGTGAATCGACATCCCATAAAGCCGGGTTCTTGATCCTGGCTTCCGCAAGGAGCTGATTACCGAGGGGTAGGATGTTCTGTACCGTCTGAGAATATATTTGTTTATGCTCTGCATCATAGATAGCAACAGTGACATTCGCTTTACGGATATCTTCCGGGTTATAGAAAGAGGCCTTTACTTTGACAGTTCCCTCTTTCCTGTCGGCTGAAAGTACCGGTTCGAGACGGATCAGTTCAAAAGAGGCTTTCGGCAGATAAACCAGGTTCAGGTAACGGTAAAGACCGCCGTATAAGTTGAAGTCCGACAAATCGGACGGAATCATTTCCAGATCGCGTGAGTTGTCGCAACGGACTGATAAGGGAATTTTCCCTTTGAAACGTTTCATTAACTGATCGTCTGCCATAAAGGAGTTCACAGCTTCGGTAATGTCGACACTCCATTCGTCGTAACCGCCTACATGTTCACCGACCAACGTCGTGTAGATATACACTTTCGTTTTCTGCCCGGCACCTTCAAAATCGAGTACGATACGACCGTCGGCATACGGATTATCAATAGTCAGTAATGTTTTGTACCAGCCTGGTCCCTGATAATAATTGACATCGGGATCTACGGCATCCTCCGCATTGAAACAATGGGGCAAAGTGACTTTCTGCCAGACAGGGACAGTTTCAGGATTACCGGGAGAAGCAGGGCGTACTGCTTCCCAGATCCCTCCCAGGTCGCCTTTCAGGTATTCCCAGTTTTCCGTTAATCGTATTTTCTGTTTAGAGGGTACTTTTCCTGCCATCGAAAAACAGCAAAACAGGAAAAGACAAGTGTAAAGAATGTTTCTCATTATGTTTATTTGTTTTTATAGTTTTATAATATCGCAGTTCCTTCTTTTTCTAATTTCTGTTTCCTGAGAAGTGCTTCCAGGTAATAGTAATCGGCATATACGATCGGGACATCGACCTCTACGTTATGCATCTTAGAACCTGTACTATGTAATAACAGAAAACCTCTGTCCTTGCCGGGAGCAGTACGGTACCCTTTGGAAAGATTTTCCAGGATTGTATTTGCCTTCATTATATAATCCTTTCCATTTGCAGGATCATACATACTCAATTCATATAAAGCAGAAGCCGTTACCGTTGCTGCAGAAGCATCCCGGGGTTCGGCGGGGATACCCGGAGCATTGAAATCCCAGTAAGGAATCAGGTCTTTCGGCAGGTTCGGATGGGAAAAGATAAAATTTTCTATCTGTTTTGCCTGCTCCAGAAACTCGGGTAAACCTGTTTCACGGTAACACAGCGTATATCCGTAAAGTCCCCATGCCTGCCCACGCGACCAGGCCGATTCATGTGCATATCCCTGATGCGTATGTTTGTGCAGCACAGCTCCGGTGATCGTATCATAATCAACCACATGATAAGAGCTATAATCTTTACGGTAATGGTTCTTCATCGTGGTACGGGCATGATTCACAGCCACATTATAGAATAAAGAATCGCCACTCGTCTTAAACGCCCAGAAAAGAAGTTCCAGATTCATCATATTGTCGATGATGACCGGGCAATCCCATTTATCACGGCTATGATCCCAGGAGCGGATCGCCCCCACATTCTCTTTATAACGGGTAGTCAACGTATAGGCAGCCTGCAACAAAACATCTTTATAAGCAGCATCTCCGGTCAACCGGTAACCGTTCCCGAAACTGCAATACACCTTAAAGCCCATATCATGTGTTCCTCCGTTCATCTTTTCACGCTCTATCAAAGCCGTTTGCTCCCGGGCCTTTTGTTTCCAGAAGTCATCTTTTGTATATTCATACATGTACCAGAGTTCGCCGGGGAAAAAACCGCTGGTCCAGTCACGGGAAATGACCATATGCAATGTACCGTCTGCCTCCACATTACGCGGACTGGCTAACGGCCCCAGATTCTGTTTATCACGTAAGGCTTGCTTTTCGCGGGGTTCAGCGGACCGGACAGCATCCATTTCAACAAAAGCCTGCTTCAATTGTGTCGAAGCAAAAGAGAAATTATCCTGAACAAGATCAGGCTTATTTCCGCAAGAGGTCAAAGCAACCAATAACAATAAAAGAGGAGTTTTGAGCTTCATATTTTTTCAACAAATAAAATAAATCGATTATATAGTAAAAACATTATTTTCACAACCATAACAACGGATGGCGAACAGGCAAATTCCTTATGACCTCGTCATTAACGGGAAAATGTTCCAATGCCGACCAAAGAGACACATAAGCGTCGTCTGGTGTATCGTAAGCACTGAACAGCAAAGCCGGATGAGCGACAGGCCATTCATCCCAGTACATCACATCTTTATCGAACGGCCATGCGGATTTATCCTTTATGTAAGGAAACATCCACGCCACCCCTTTCTGCATATTCCGTCCGTCTTCCGTCGTATATTGCCATAAATTATGATTTTCATCCGAAAGGATATGGCAGACCGTCGCCATCGCATCCAGATTAAAAAGAGAATAGCCGTATGGTTTTGTCCGCTTCAGTTCCAAAGGAAAACTACCGTCCGTATCCATCTGGTTAGGTAACAAAACATTCCGGAAACGTTCCCTGCAAAAATCCGACACGTCCGTATTTCCTGTATATTGGGCAAACAAGGCAGCCTGCATCACCCAGCAGGTTCCATGATTATTCTTTGCCTCCATCTCCTCTTTTCCGTACGGATGATCGGTCAGCCAGAACAGATATTTCGAAAACCAGTCTTTTGTCGCAACCGCCTCATCTACGGACAGTAAATCATTCTGTTCCATGATGATCAGGGAACGCACTACTTCCAGCAGGTGGATCGTGTCGATAATACCGATCCCCCGACCTGTCACGATCCCTTTGATAGCCTGGGCATACTGAAGGTCAGGATTCATACATGTTTCAGGATCGATAAACCAGGCATGGATATGCTTCAAGGCTTGTTCGATATATTTTTTATCCTGCGTAACGATCCACGCAGACGTCAGGTCGCCTACGACAGTACTAAAACGGATCATAGCATGGCGGTGAGCTACAAAATTATCGGGATTTGTTTCGCCGTCACGACGAATATAGGCGCTATCGGGGTTGACCGGATCCGGCCACCAGTAATCGCCTTCGGAATAAAAATCGTGAATTCCTCCGGCACTCCGTTCTGCCACAAATGAAGTTATTGTGACAGGCTCCTCCCCCAATGCTTCATTTCCCCGGAGGATAATTTCGGAGTGCAACAGGTCGGTCACTTGTTTTTTCAATCGTGTTTTATGAGAACAGGAACAAAAAACAAATGCAATTATTGAAACCAACAATAATAACTTTGTATTCATGGCATAGACGTACTTATATTCTAGCCCAAAAATACAGTTTGTTCCCCTTTTTCGTTTTTAATATTATCGCAAAAGCTTGTAGATTTATTGCAAAAGGGGTATTTGTGAGATATTTATACAATACCGACAGATAAAACTATGCGGGTATCAGTTTGTCTCGTAATTATAAGTAAAAGAATATTCGTAGGTATTTTGCCCGGCTTCCGAACCATCTACCGATTTTATATCTTCAGTAATGATCATAGAAGTAATATAATCGCCTACAGTCTGGTAACGGAAAGTATATTCCGCATTACTTTTGCTTTCACCTAACTGATAACGGCTGGCTGATTCAGGCAAATTACGGTTAAACGCCCCGTATAACGAATTCAAAGGATTTACTAAATCCGGTGCAACCGGTTTTAATGTACCTAGTGCACGGAACGGGAAATTAGTAGGACAAAGCTGGCTGCCGTAAGTATAATTCACCTCATAGAGGGGCGGATATTGGTAAACCGTAACATTTCCGCCCGACCAGGTATAGTTATCCAGAGCTATAGGTTTATCTGTCTTGTATCCTCCATCTTCCAAGGGACGTTGAATAACCCAATCGGTTTCCGTCAGATTACTCCGGTTATATTTATAACGATATTCATTTTTTACATAGACCTCGCTCGGAGTATATTCGTTGACAGCCCATTCCTGTCTGTTCACTATCACATTCCCGTTTATCTGGTAATCCTCCGTATGCACATTCGAAGCATCGATCATCGAGATCTTATTGTCCGTATAAATCAGGTTGAAAGTTCCTTTGGATGTCGTCATTTTACTCACATTTCCATCTTGATTATAAGTGATATCCAAAGAATATTCAGGAAAGTCGACTCCATTCTTTTTACATGTTATCTTTGTCAGCTTATTCAGCTTGGGAATAGACGGTTTATCATCATCTCCGCAGGAAACTAAACCGATCAGCAACATCAACATCAGGCATACACTCTTTTTCATACTTTCTATATGTTTTACAGTTCAACAGCACAAAATTAGAATTTTTGGTAAAACAAAGTCAGAAGTAACCATTTTTAAGTAATAACTAATTTTTTATAACATGCCTTCTACCCCCCTTTTACCAACTGTTGTATCCTGCTCTTATCTCCTACTACCCACACCAGGTCATCCATTTCAAAGACCGTCTCGTTATCCGGAGTCGTCAGTGAACCGCCATTTCGTTCGATGCCGACGATCAGGCAATTATATCGGCGTCCGACATTGGACTGTATGATACTTTGTCCCAGGAACGGGAAGTTTTCATCCACGATAAACGAATTGACTGTAATTTCTTTCGGCTGGTCGGCGAAGCAATCCGCCCCGTTTTGCTGGTCTTCGAGCTTTGCCTGGAAAGCTTTCAACTGCTCATCGGTACCTACCACTACCACCTTGTCCTGCGGATAAATATGTTCGGAACCTCCGGGTATATAAATCTTATGATCACCGCGAATGATCTCTACGACACTCACCCCGTAATCTTTCCTGAAAGACAGCTCCGCCAGTGATTTTCCGACACTGGGCGAACAAGGCGATACCGGCACCACAGCCAGATGGATATCCTTATCGCTCAACTGATTATTAAAACTGACTTTTAACGGATTCCGTTTTCTGTCGACTTCTTCCCGACGATTCAGATTGGTCAGGAAATGGGCTTCCAGCTTGGAGTACTGGTTCAGATCCCGACGGAAAAGGATGATCAGGATCAGAAATCCTACGGCAATGATCGCACCGATACCATACTGCACATGATAATATTTGATCAACACAATGGAAACGAACAAGATAGCGACAAACACCCTGAACAAGACAAGGGCCACCAGTTTCCCGTGATTATACTTATTATCATTCCACAAGCTCATAAATAACTCAGGCGAGTTATTCTTATTTGCCACCAGCCCGACCAAGAAAGGAATCATCAGGACAAGCGTTACCACGCTCATAATAATATTCCCCCACATCTCCATAGCCGGAAATTTCTCCACAAGCAACGGATAAATGACCTGGGTAGACAACAACAGGATAGCAGTCAGCAGCACCGAATGGATCAGTATCTTCCCCACATAGATCTTCAGCAGTTTCCGCCAATGACTTTCATGGTTAATCGTTTTTGTTCCCGACGAATAATAGTCCATAAAGTTACGCGCTTTATCCGGCAATATCCGGTATAACCACTCTGCAAACGGTCCGGACAAACGAATAAAATAAGGAGTCGTAAACGTCGTGATCACCGACACGGCAACAATGATCGGATAAACAAAATCATCCAGCACCTTCAACGATACCCCCAGCGCCGCAATAATAAAAGCAAACTCACCTATCTGCGCCAAACTAAAACCGGACTGTATGGATGTTTTCAGCGGCTGGCCGGACAGCAACACGCCAAAGGAAGAAAAGAAAGCCTTCCCGACAATCGTAACCAATGTGATAATTATCACAGGCCATGCGTATTCAACCAGGATAGCCGGATCGACCAGCATCCCCACCGATACGAAAAAGATAGCCCCGAACAAGTCTTTAACAGGCTTGATAATATGCTCGATACGCTCCGCCTCCACCGTCTCGGCCAGGATCGATCCCATAATGAACGCCCCCAATGCAGCGGAGAAACCGGTTTTCGTCGCTACCACAACCATTCCCAGGCATAATCCCAACGCGATCACCAGCAAAGTCTCGTCATTCATCAATTTCCTGACCTTTTTCAATAAAGCCGGAATAATGAAAATACCAACCAGGAACCAAAGGATCAGGAAAAAGATAACTTTCAGGATACTCCCTATCATCTCTTCTCCGGCAAACTCCTGGCTTACAGCCATAGTCGAAAGCAGTACCATCATAATGATGGCAACCAGATCCTCCACCACCAAAGTACCGAACACGATGCCGGTAAAACGTTGGTTACGCAACCCCAGATCATCGAAAGCCTTTATTATTATGGTAGTAGACGACATCGACAACATACCTCCGAGGAAAATGGAGTTCATCGTCGACCATCCCAATAAATGTCCGATCAGATAGCCCACGATCAGCATCGTTATCACCTCCGTCATCGCAGTGATAAAAGCGGTGGAACCGACATTCATCAACTTTTTAAAACTGAACTCAAGCCCCAGGGCAAACAACAAAAAAACGACTCCCATCTCTGCCCAGAGATTGATATTTTCCACATCGACAACAGTAGGGAATATATGAACATAAGGTCCGGCCAGCAATCCGGCAACAATATACCCCAATACGAGCGGTTGTTTCAGCCATTTGAACAATAAAGTGATTACACCTGCGGATATGAGAATTAAAGCGAGATCTGAAATTAAATCGGGTAAATGCGACATATATACAATTTGGATTAATCAGTTAGCTAACAAAAATAATATTTTTCCAGATTTTATCAAGTATAGCCAATGCTTTTTTATAACTTTGCTAGAAATAAACAAAAACATCTATCTATTTACTTAAATCTGTTAGTATATGAAAAACAAGATTATCCTCTTCCTTGTTTTGTGTTTCTGCATTAATTTTGCAGGAATAGCTCAAAGTACGGTTCATGAATCGGTGAAGTTCCAGAGTAAAAAGTTAGGAAAAGAAGTATCCTACTCCATTTACCTGCCCGACGGCTATGCCACTTCAAACCGTTATTATCCGGTACTCTACCTGTTACACGGTTATACCGACAATGAAACGATGTGGATTCAAACCGGCCAGATGCAGGAAATTACCGATCGCGCCATCAACAGCGACCAGGCTGTTCCCATGATCGTCGTCATGCCGGATGCCTGGGATACCTGGTATATCAATCAATATGACGGAAAGGCCCCTTACGAAGATATGTTTTTCGAAGAATTGATCCCCTATATCGAAAAGACCTACCGTGCCCGGAGCAACAAAGAGTTCCGCGCCATCGCCGGCCTTTCCATGGGCGGATACGGCTCATTCCTCTATTCTTTGCATCATCCGGATATGTTTAGTGCCTGCGCACCGCTTAGTGCAGCTATTTTCGATGACAGCGTGATGGAACAACGCCAGGCAAAGTCGCACAAGGACTTGTTTAACCGCCTGTTTGGTCCGGGACTCGACTACTGGCATAAGAACAGTGTACTGAAAATGCTTTCCGAACTGGATAAAGAGAATCTCCCGCGTATCCGGTATTATATCGACTGTGGCGACCAGGACGGTCTGCTGGATGGTAATTTCCAGGCTCACCAAATTATGCGTGAGAAAGGTATGAAACATGAATTCCGTGTACGGGGAGGCGGCCATACCTGGCTATACTGGCGTACGGCGTTACCGAATATACTGGAATTTGTCAGCGGCGCATTCCGCAGAAATAATTAACAGAATATCCGTTGGCTGAATTCATACTGGCTCACATTTTATCAGAATTGAATGTTACTTTTCTCTTGAAAGAAAAGTAACCAAAAGTTCAAGGCTGCACCTGCCTCGCTACTTCGCATCCTACGTTCGCTGTCGCCTCCGAAACTCGCTTCGCTCAAACAGCGGATGCTCCGGACGCTCTCTACGGATGCTGCGTTTAACGCTCACCAGCTGATGCCTTTCAGAGAACGCAAAGCGTTCTTTTGTGATTGCCGACACTGCCTGTTAAAACAGAAAGTACTGTTATAGTATATAATTATCAGTGTCGGCAATCCTAAGAGGAAGCGGAGCTTCCTGGGAAAGGCCTAAGCGGGTGAACGTCCGCGAAGGGGGAAGACGAAGCGATTAAAAAAATCCGTTGTCTGAGCGTAGCGAGTTTCGGATTTTTCAGCAGAGTCTTTCACCGAAGCAGTGAAGCCGATTAAGCCTTGATCTTTTGGTTACTTTTCTATCAAGAGAAAAGTAACATACAAATAGGATAAAAATGAAACAATATAAATATCTTCTTTTTGACCTCGACGGTACCATTACCGACTCAGAGACCGGAATCACCCGGTGTGTTGCATATGCATTAAATTATTTTGGTATTCAGGTAAACGACCTACGGGAATTATCCCCTTTTATCGGACCGCCTCTTCTGGATTCGTTCAAAGACTTTTACAACTTCACGGATGAACAGGCGACCGTTGCCGTTGCCAAATACAGGGAAAGATATGCCGACAAAGGCATTCTGGAAAATGAATTATATCCGGGAATCGAAGAACTACTGGCAGATGCACAAAAAAACGGTAAAACTGTGATACTGGCTACTTCCAAGCCGGAAATATTTGCCAAACGTATCCTCGATCATTTCGGGTTGAGCGACTATTTTTCTTTTGTTGCCGGTAGTGGCCTGGATGGCTCTCTTCACACAAAAACAGATGTGATCAACTATATCTTACAATCCAATCAAATAACCAATCTGGAGTCTGTTGTGATGATAGGCGATCGGAAACACGATATCATCGGAGCCAAAAACGTAGGGATCGACTCTATCGGCGTCTTATACGGCTTCGGAGATTATAAAGAACTTTCAGATGCCGGAGCAGATCATATTGCAGAAAATATTCCGGCACTCCGTAAATTACTCTTATAGCAGTAATTTACGGATTATATTTTTGAGCTTTTACCACCACAATCATACATCCACCTAATAAAAAGATTGCACTAAAAGCTTCTTTTACCCCATACAAAGCCAACTTATTCAATAAAGCAACGCCTACCATCTGACAAATTCCTATACAGATAAACCATCTACGCATCATTCGGCTCAAACCACCTATATCCACTTTGTCACGTTTTTCCTTCGGCATCGTATTATATCCGGCTATCAACATGGGGAATTTAACCACCAGAAAACCGACAACAACTAATATCAAACCTGCTATAAAATCTGAATAATTCATACCCTACATTGTTTCATTAATAGCACAGACCGATCAGGTAACGGCAAAGAATATCACCACCAAACACGGCTACACAATAGAGAATACCCAACGAATACCCCTTCAGATTACAAGAGACCTTCAGTGCTTTGAACATCCAGACCAATACCCAGACCAGAAATATAACTCCGATCAATGAAAGCCATACTCCTACCAGGAAACCAGGTTGTGCCAACAATTCTGTCGGCGGCACATTCATATCCACTTTTGCCAGATTCTGCATCGGAGGCAACATATTGAACAAATTCATAAAGATGAAAGGGATCTGGGCAAAAGCAACTGTCCCCAACACATCGATCACCCTGATCCGGGAACGCGACAAGATCAACCCTCCGAGATAAAACAAAGTAGCCGGCACAATCCAAACAACCAGATGTTCGACAGCGTAACACCACCAGGCCGGATTCGGTGCCGGACCGAAATGCAATAAACCATGATAATGCCATCCGGAAAGATAGCTGATAACCGTGGATACGACCATTCCTAAAAGCCCCCACCCCAGCGCCTGAAAACCGGCAATCCATTCAAACGGATTAATCAGAAAATTCAACCATTGTCTTTTCATAACTATTCAATCTTATTTAATTTATCAATCAGATCATCTAATATATTCCTAACAGTAGGATAACTCACTCCCATATTCTTCGCCATATCTTTCAAGCTGCCACTCGACTTGATAAAATCAACGATAAATAACTGCTCCTTCTCGGTCAACCTTGCCAGAAGAGGCAGTTCAAAGTTCCCGCAAACCTCCGTATCACATTGTTCGCAAAAGAGCCGCCCCACTCTCAGAGGAGAATCACAAGCCGGACACTGTAACGGCAAACGTTTTCTGACTTCTCCCATAATCACTTCTGTTCCTTTATAAACGTACCCAATGACGAAAGCAAAACCGCATTAACCGGTAAAGAAGGATTTGTATAGACTGCCATCTGCTTCTGGGGATCGGTCGTATCACAATCTTTCAATACATGGTTCATCTTTTCAATTAAAAGAAGCTTTGCCGAAGGAGAAGCCTTCTTCAACAGTTCCGCATCCTCTACGAGAACCTGTATATCGGTTTTACCCTGCACGATTAGGCTCGGTATCGTTAATTCCTTGATTATCTGTTGAGGATTATATTTATACCATGATATCATATAAGGTTGAACCGATTGCCTGAACAGCGCTTCCATTCCAAACGGAACATTCGCCACCAATTTACCCTGTCGCAACGAATCATTGATAGCGGCTACTATATTCCGGACCGATTCCGGTTGGGAAGACAACTGCTTTTCTATTATTTCATAAGCCGGTCTCCCCGCTCCGGCTAACGACACAAAAGCTTTTACTTTCGGATTATTGCGGCATGCCAACATCCCGATCAACGATCCTTCACTATGCCCGATCACCGTAATACCCGTAAAGCGCGAATCTTTTTTCAAATAATCGATCCAACCTTTTACGTCATTCACATAATCTTCGAAACGCAAGTCTGCCTCTCTCTTTCCTGCCGAAGCACTGGAAGCTATTCCCCGCTTATCGAAACGAAGAGAAGCAATCCCCTGCTTTGCCAAATCTTCGGCAAGGAATCTCAAAGAGTTGTTCGTCATCTGCCCAACGGCAGAATTACCATCCATATCGGTCGGACCTGATCCGGCAATCAATAAAACAACAGGAAAAGACTTCATTCCCGGGGGAAGAAGTAGTTTTCCATGAATATCTCCGCTTTGAGTATTCAAGGTCACTCCCTGACCGGTCAATGGTTGCAACTGCCCGAAACAAGTCAGAAATACAAAAGAGAAAAAGACGCTGAATAATAATTTCATCTGTTTCATATTATTACCTTCCTAAAAAGTTATCCGGACAAATATAGAAATTATATTGAATAAAATTCAATCATATATAAACTTTATTCAACTATTTATAAATATAATTCATCCACAAATGGAAATAGAGCAACGAATCTAAATAAACAGGAGGACCAAACGCAATACATCAAATACGGTCTGAAATCTGTTTAATATCCTTCTTATTTAGATTGATTAATCTACTTTATCACCTTTTCTATGAAAATATCTCCCCAACAGGAGAAATGTTGCATTATTCCTCTTATTTTTGCATGTGATGGAAAATAATCAAGAATTTCTTATGGTAAATATTATTGACAAGATAAACTCTTCATATCCAATTTCCGATACAACGATACAAACATTGAAAGAACATGTCACTTTATGTCATTTCCCTAAAAAGCATCAACTGATAAAAGCTAATATGTTTTGCAAATCGGCTTACTTTATAGAGAAAGGAATGACCCGCTCCTTCTGGTTGGTAAACGGAGAGGAAATAACCACCTCTTTCGCCTATGAAGGAAGTATTGTCTTTAGTATGGATGAGTTGTACTATAATAAGGTAAGTGAAGAGTTTGTAGAAACGCTTGAAGAAGTAGTAGCCTATCAAATATCACTGGCCGATTTGCTACAGCTTTTTCAAACCAATATCGAACTGGCCAACTGGGGAAGAGTCATTCATCAGAACGAATACAGGCGTTTGCACCGCTCACATAAAGAACGTCTTACCTTGTCAGCAAAGGAGAGATTTGAGGAATTCAAACAACAATTTCCCGAAGTGTATCAGCGTGTACAATTGGGGTATATTGCCTCCTACCTGGGGATAACCTCATCTACACTCAGCCGGATCAGAGCCCAGAAATAATCTTTACCCGGTACTATTTGATGTAGGACAAATTTTAGGACGCATAAGTTTTATAATTTTGGAGCTTCATAAGTTACACGTAATAATAATAATCTAAATAACAAACTCTTATCATGCAAAACATCTCTTCTGCTGCATTCACAGACAGTAAACCTCATTACGATCTTCTCGACGGATTAAGAGGGGTGGCAGCACTTTTAGTCGTATGGTATCACGTGTTCGAAGGCTACGCTTTTGCCGGAGGCACTACCATCGATAGTATCAATCACGGCTATCTGGCTGTGGATTTCTTCTTTATCCTATCCGGTTTCGTTATCGGTTATGCGTATGACGACCGCTGGTCAAAGACGCTAACCATGAAAGATTTCTTTAAACGCCGTTTGATCCGTCTTCATCCGATGGTTATCATGGGAGCGGTTCTGGGTGTTATCTCTTTTCTGATTCAAGGCAGTGTAAAATGGGACGGGACACATGTCTCTATCTCCTTGGTCATGTTATCCCTGCTTTGTTCATTGTTCTTCATTCCCGCCATACCGGGAGCCAGTTATGAAGTCAGAGGAAATGGCGAAATGTTTCCGCTGAACGGTCCCAGCTGGTCGTTATTCTTCGAGTATATCGGCAATATTCTTTATGCCCTGTTCATTCGCCGTTTGTCAACCAAGGCATTGACTGTAGTCGTCTTTTTGATGGGAGCAGCACTGGCAGCATTCGCCACCCTCGACGTATCCGGTTACGGTAACATCGGAGTCGGGTGGACATTGGATGGCGTGAATTTTGTAGGCGGATTATTACGCATGCTCTTCCCCTTTTCTATGGGTATGCTTTTATCTCGTAACTTCAAGCCCATCAAGGTGAGAGGCGCATTCTGGATCTGTTCGATCATATTACTGGGGTTATTCTCTGTACCATTCGTGGAAGGGACAGATCCGATTTCCATGAACGGACTTTATGAATCATTTTGTATCATCCTGATTTTCCCTATCCTTATCTGGGTGGGAGCATCGGGAACCACTACCGATACCAAGTCGACAAAGATATGTAAATTCCTGGGAGACATTTCTTTCCCTCTTTATATCATACATTATCCTGTGATGTACCTGTTCTATGCCTGGTTGATCGACAAAGAACTTTACACGCTCGCAGAGACCTGGCAGGTAGTCTTGGGTGTTTGTGTATTGAATATAGTTTTGGCATACCTATGCCTGAAACTATATGACGAACCGGTTAGAAAATGGCTGAGTAAGAAGTTCCTCGCTAAGAAATAAGTATCACAAAACATATTCCGTAAATTACTTCAACAAAAGTAATTTACGGAATATATAAATATGTCTTAACAAGCATAAGATTATTTTATTTGGAGATCACTATTTACAATAGCAACCGTATCACCGGGAAGTCCAACGATTCGTTTTGCAATTAATACCTAGGGGTACTATCCGAGTTAAAAACAGCAATATCGTATATAGAAGGTCTTTTTAAGACCACCATCCGATGATATCCCCAATCATTTTTTCATTTCAATTGATACAAGAACAGTATTGGATTATCTTCTTCTTTTACACTCAACACAAATTTTCGCTGCTCTTCATTCAATTTAGACTTACCATTCTGTATCCATTCTTTTTGCGTATCAAACATATATGAAGAGTAAACACACGCAAAAATACCATTCGTATTATCTATAGGAAAATTATGTTTTGTATCTGTAGGAAGGAGTGGATTTTTAATATAATCTATTTTCTGTATCTCACTCATTTCCTTATCAATAATATAAATTCCAATATTTGTATTTATAAGCATGTATTTTTCACCATCTGATATATTAAATAAACAATAGATATATCTCTTCTCCCGTGCTAATTCGTGCAATTGATCAGGGGTCTCAATCCCATCAAATATATTTTCGGGAAGATTATGTTGTTTAAAATCTATACAGTATTGCTGACTGACAACACCATCTTTAATTTCATATATCGAATTATCAAAACGTCGAACATAATGAATAGTGGAATTTTTTGTAAAGCAATTTCCAGGTGCCATCAAATTTATACCCGGATTCGGCAATAAGGGTAACTGATATGATACTATATTTCCTTTCTTATTTAAAACTATTACTTGTGAGTTTTCTAATTCCGGATGAAATGGATTATCTACATATATATACTCGTTGTCTGAAGCAATTTGCATATACAAAGTATTAAAATAGTTTTCCTTTATAAATTCCCCCTCATAATTGAAGTACATTATTTTTTCAGGTCTATCACAAAGCAATACGATTTGTTTTTCTTTCGTATCGACAAAAAAATCGGATAGTTGAGCATATTCTCCCGGACCTTGGCCTATTTTACTTATTTGGTTTACATAGTTTCCTTCTTTATCAAAAATGACAATTTTAGATAAAGATCCGTCAAAAAAGAAGTACATGTCCTCATCAACACAGATACGATCTATATACTTAAGTAAGGAATTATCATTTGTTTCCAATCTAATGGTGTCAATAAAAGTCACATACCTTTCATCCAGATCTATCTTTTCTTTATCATTGAAAGTTATATATACTGAGTCAGAATCACTCCGCTTTATTACAGTTTTCCGACAACTGATAACAAAAAACAAAGAAAAGAATAGAATTGAATAACTGAAAATAGAAAATTTCATCTTCCCCTTTATTATTATTTATGTATACAAGATTGTTTTTCAAGACATCTGTCAAATATAAACACTAAATTTGATAAAAATATGTATTTCTTTAACACATATCTTCAAATTAACACTTGTTACAAAAACTGTCACAATAAATAGGGATTGAACTATACAAACCTACTACTTAACAAACGATTATAGCAAGCATTAGTGTATCAAATTCCGACACTACCTAAATATGACATTCTACAACATTAGTAATATTGTTTTCAAACAAACAATTAAAAACAGCAAATTTTATCAAAGTTATCAGAAAATACATATATCATTTTTCTTTTACCATATCTAGTCATTCCAATTTGTATCCCTTATCTTTGTAACAAATTAAATACATAACATAAACGAACTATATCATGAAACGAAACAACCTATGGATAACAGCCCTTGCACTGGGTATTACGTTATCCGCCTTCGGACAGCAAATCGGCGGAGGAATTTCTCCGGAAATGCTGCAACAGATCAAACAATCGTACAAAGGGACTCCTACCGACAAGGCTATTCATAACGCCATCAGTAATAACGATATCAACAAACTGGCGGTAAATGCAGAAAGTAAAAATAATTTCGATACTTATTTCTCCAATAAAGTAGACAGCAAAGGGATTACCAACCAGAAATCATCCGGCCGTTGCTGGCTATTTACCGGCCTGAACGTATTTCGTGCACAGGCAATCGCAAAGTACAATATGGGAGATTTTCAATTCTCGCAGAATTACTCCTTCTTCTGGGACCAGCTGGAAAAAGCCAATCTGTTCCTGCAAGGGATTATCGACACACGCGAAAAGCCGATGGATGACAAAATGGTGGAATGGCTATTCAAAAATCCGCTTAGCGACGGAGGACAGTTCACCGGAATATCCGATATTCTGGGTAAATATGGTGTAGTCCCGTCTGACGTAATGGTAGAAACCAATAGCAGTGAAAGTACAGGAAGAATGGCTAATCTGATCAGCCTTAAATTGAAAGAGTTCGGCCTGCAACTGCGCGACCAGTCTGCCAAAGGGACTAAAGTAGCCGCACTGGAAAAGAGTAAAACCGAAATGCTGGGAACTATTTACCGGATGCTCGTCCTCAACCTGGGTGAACCGCCTACGAAATTCACATGGACACGTAAAGATGCACAAGGCAATCCGGTTGAAACCAAAGAATACACTCCTAAATCATTCTTCGATGAATATATCGGCAAAGACCTGACAAACAATTATGTCATGTTAATGAACGATCCAAGCCGTGAGTACTACAAGTTATATGAGATCGATTTCGACCGCCACCGTTATGACGGAAAAAACTGGACTTACGTAAACCTTCCGATCGAAGATATCAAAGAAATGGCTATCGCCTCCATCAAAGACAGCACAATGATGTATTTCTCCTGCGACGTGGGTAAATTCTTCGACCGTGAACGTGGTCTGCTGGACGTGAACTATTACGACTACAGCTCACTGATGGGAACTACTTTCGGCATGGATAAGAAACAACGTATCCAAACATTCGCCAGCGGATCGTCACATGCCATGACCCTGATGGCCGTCGATTTCGATGCTAACGGCACACCCAAAAAATGGATGGTCGAAAACAGCTGGGGACCGGGTGCCAACAGCGGCCACCTGATCATGACCGACGAATGGTTCAACGAATATATGTTCCGTCTGGTAGTCGACAAGAAATATATCACCGACAAAGTAAAAGACGTTCTCAAACAAACACCGACCCGCCTCCCGGCCTGGGACCCGATGTTTACAGACGAATATTAATAGTTGTATTCTGGAACATAGAAAAATAACCCCGACAAACCTGGTCTGTCGGGGTTATTTTTTCTACACTCTCTAATTACTTCTTTTTATTGTTTTTACTGCCTATCCAGGTTCCTTGTTTCCATAAATACTCCAATGGTCCTTGTTTATGGCACGACAACCAGTAACGGCTGAATACCCATTGAACGGTGAAAATAGCCAGTCCGATAAGCAAAGTCTCCGTAGCTCCGGTAACACGATACAACCCCAAGCCAAATCCATAATAAATACACACACCTATTATAGACTGCGAAATATAGTTGGTCAGGCTCATACGTCCGTAAGGGATAATAAACTTCTGCCAGTTACACCCATTCTCCTTTTTGAACCAAATCAGCACAAAGGCCGAAACCAGGATCAGCATAAAGGCAAAATTGCCAAGAGATTGAGTTATTATCTTATAAGGAAGCAATACGGATGGATTATCTATATGTTCGGGGATAAAAACCCGAAGCAGATACAACGGAACGAATGCCAATATACCTATGCCTAAGACACGTTTCCAAAAGCCAATCGTACGGTCGTTCCTGATGAAAGAGCCATTACGTCCTAACAACATTCCAAACATAAACAAGGCCGATGTCTGAAACAACCGTCCATTTTCTACCTGCCAGAAGTTGCTATACAATTGTCCGTCCCATATGTTACTGCGCAAGACCTCCCAAAAAGAACCATTCATAGTCACTCCTCCTACCCGTTCCGAATAGATCATGAATCTATTCCCGACAGCGACATAATCCGGATCAGATAACGCATACAACATCCTGCCCCATTCAAAAGGTTGAAGCAACAGAAAGACGGCGATCCAAAAAACAATTTTATCTTTCAGTTTACACACCGGAATAAGGACAAAACCTGCAACGGCATAGAGTACCAGAATATCACCGTTATAAAATAAAGCATGAAGTTGGGCAAACAGAAACAACAGAACTAACCGCCAGGCAAAACGTCCCCGAAAATCGATCCCTTTTTGTTCCGCATGATGAAACTGAATGTAGAAGCTGAAGCCAAAAAGCAAAGAGAAAGTAGCATAAGCCTTTCCACTAAACAGAAAGAAAAAGCTATCCCACATCCATTTGTCCAGAACCTGCAACCAGGCCGGCTGAAACTCCGGAATGAAATAAATATTATAATGTTCAAGATTATGCAATAACACAATAGCCAACAAAGCAAAGCCGCGAAGCGCATCTACAACATTCAAGCGTTCGGATTTTTGAATAGTATGTATCATTTCTTATTTATGTATCAGATATTCAATCTATATAAAAGTTTTTTATCTCATTTCCCCCAATCCGAAGGCTCTGCCCCCATCTGTAACACCAACGTTCCACCCTTCATCAGGTCGGCATGCATCAGATAACATTTATTGTAAGGATTTCCATTTAAAGTAGCCTGCTGGACATAGATATTTTCAGGGCTGTTATTGTGAGCTTCAATCACAAATGTCTTACCCTCCGCATAGTCAGGATCCAGATTGAAGACGATCTTCTCAAATACCGGGCTGGTCAGTTCATACCGCTGGTCGCCCGGACAAACCGGATGTAATCCACTAGCCGCCAATACGTACCAGGCCGACATCTGTCCTACGTCCTCATTACCGACCAATCCCAATACTGAATTTTTATAAGCATTCCGGCAAATATCCCGCGTCCATTTCTGCGTAAGTTCCGGAGCACCCAGGCGATTGAACAGGAAGGGTACATGATGTACCGGTTCGTTGGCGTGATTATAATATTGATTCCACAAATAGCCGGCAGGTGTTTGTTCAAACATATCCGTCAGATCAGCCAGAACCTTTTCCCGTCCGCCCATCAGTTTGATCATGCCTTCCACATCATGAGGTACGAACCATCCTTGCTGATAGGCATTACTTTCCACACAACCATATCCTTCAGCCAGTCTCCCCTGTTCCGGTAACGGCAAATATTCCCCTTTTTCATTACGGGGACGGAACCAGCCATAATCCGGATCGTAAAGGGTCGTATAAGTTCCTGACCTGCGTTCAAAAAGCTCCTTATCCGCCTCTTTTCCAAGCCATCCGGCCAAACGAGCCATACACCAATCGTTGTAGGCATATTCTAATGTATGAGAGATGGAACCCGGCGTATATCCGTTTTCATTATTTCCAAACATCCGGGATGTATTCAATGCATACTGATAAGCCTTGTCTATATCATACGAACGGATTCCTTTTGAATAAGCATCACATAACACTGAGATAGCCGGATTTCCCAGCATACAGCCCGAATAGGCATTCAGCAACTCCCATCGTTCCAGATAGTTGTTTCCGCTCTGGTCCGCAATCTCAACCAGCGAGTTTATCTGGTCATTGATCAGAGTCGGATTTATAATCGTTTGCAAAGGCATCTGGCTCCGGAAAACATCCCAACCACTAAAGATTGTCCGTTTAGAGAACCGGTCTGTTACATGCACCTGTTTATCCGCCCCCATATATTCTCCATTCACATCACTGCATACACGCGGATCGATCATCGTGTGATAAAGAGCCGTATAAAAGATATGCTTTTCATCTTCCGTCCCACCCGATACGGTGATTTTGGAAAGTGCGTCATTCCACAACTGCTGGCAGGAAGCCAATGTCGCATCAAAATCCCACGCATTCATTTCCGAATGAAGGTTCTCTTCTGCATTCCTCATACTGGTAAAAGAGATGCCGCTTTTCATCAGAATCTGATCTCCGTTTTTTGTATCGAAGTCAGCATAGAATCCGATATGCTTCCCCACATAAGAAGTTACGTCCGGAATGATCCGGGCATTTCTCACTACTTCATGATAGCGTTCACTCTCTATATCTCCGCGTTTGCGCGTCCAGTCGTCCGGTATATCGGCCGACCATACGCCATGCGACCGGAAAGGCCGGGAAAACTCGGCATAGAAATAGACGATATAGTCAGCTTTACCGTCGCCATTTCCCCAGCCACCGCCTTCGGGAGGACATTTCATCTCTCCACGGATCGTATGGTCATTGATCACTTCGATAGCTTGCCAGGTAGAAGTTCCTCCCACCCTTCTTGCCAGATCTATCTGGATACGCGATTCTTTACTTTCAGGAAATGTAAAACGCAACATTCCGCTATGAGGAAGTGCCGTTGCCTCCGCTTTTATCTGATAATCCGTCAGCATCACAGAGTAATAACCGGCAGATGCTTTTTCCGAGGACTTATCGTACCGGGAGCGGTATCCCTTATCCGGTTCGTCCAATGTACCCGAAAATGTATGCAGTTTCCCTACCGTCGGCATAACAAGCAGGTTTCCCAGATCGCCATACCAGCCAATCCCGCTCATTTGTGTAAAAGCAAAACCTTCGATGGAAGTATGCTCATCACTATAACCGGAACCATTATCCCCTCCGGTAATCGTATTAGGACTGACCTGTACCATACCGAACGGAGCCGTCGCTCCCGGAAAAGTTTTACCTAAACCATGATAAGATCCACCCGCATCCATACTGGTGGAGGCACCGATAAAAGGATTTACATAAGAAGATAAAATCTCTTGCGATTCCTGGTTATCTTTTACAGAACCACAAGAAAACGAAACAACACAGAGAACTAATGAACACAAACTAATATTTTTTTTCATAATGCTATCGATTGATAAGAATAATATTATTATGACTACATTTCAAATTTTTCCATTCAGCTAACCTATATATGAAATATAAATTAAGGAAGCGGAAACGACTCAAAAACTTTATTTTGAATTTGAGTCATATCAATCAATCTCCTTTCAATAAGTTTCCAATCATATTTACCATTCAACATAACAATATCTTCTTCGAAATCTATGTCATCAAAATAAGTAATGGCCTTGAAAGGTCTGATGAGATTTGACCCGGGGAATTTACGCTCATACAACCTAAGCATTGAATTAAAAGGAAAACGAGTAGATAAAAAAGCTATATCAATAAAATCTTTTAGCCGCGAACCATTATCGGCAATAGCTGAAAGTTTCATGGCTACGATATCCTCCATACTATACAATCTTATATCAGACTCGGTGTATGGCTTCTCAAGATAACCATAAGAATGGGTAATGCAGTCTATCTTAACACCGTCTATGGTTCCCTTCAAGGTATTTTTTTCCATGAAGTCAGTACGGAAACCATATTTATCACGAAGGAATATTTCTAGTTTCCCTGCATCGAATGATTCCGGTGTAAAAAGATCCAGATCAACACTGATTCTATGACCTAAATATAAGGCCAAAGAAGTTCCCCCTGCCAAATTAAAATTTGACATCACACTTTCACTTTCCAGCATTTTTAAGAGTTCAAGAGTTGATCTCGCAACAGTTTCCGTGTGTAACATTTTAGTTCTTCTTTTTTAAGATTAAAGGCAATACAGACAAAATTCATATCCCGGGACGACAAATTGGGAACTTCTTTTATTATTTCCCTAAATCCTTCTATACCGCCATACAATTTAAATGCAGCATAAAAATCCTTTAGCCATCCCCTCTCTATGACACGTTGAACTACTACTTTTCTTGATTTCCACCAATCAAAATGAGACAAGTCATATTCCCAAAGCAAGGATGACGAGATTGATGTATCACCAGTGTATGTCTTATATTCATCAAATATAGTCATTTCCTGTTCTTTTTGTACCTATACAAATTTACTACATTTCGAAAGAAGACACAATTATTCAAACGTTTTTATTATCCATCCTCCTCACAGCAAATTGACAAAATGTCATCTTATAGCCTGCTGGGTAAGTTGTATGGATAGCCGAAGGCGATGGTTGTTTTTATTCGATTGTAGAGAGGTTCGCCATCTTTGAGATGTCATAATTCTAGACATATTGATATTATTCTGTCGTATTATTTCTAAAATATCCGATGTTTTATTGCAATATATGGTTACCTGCGAGCTTTTGAACATCGGAGAGTTGAGTGTTGTTCTGGTAGTTTTAGAAGCGATGAAATGCTTTAGAACATATAATCAGGCTCTCCCTACGCATATAAAATAACACATACGCTCTTAAATTAACAAGTATATACATTTAAACAAGTAGGTATTTCTGCTACAATCAAAATAAAACTTATTTAAAATGAAAAATAATTCGTTTAAAACGAGTTTACCTCTTTTCTCAACCGAGTTAAAAACGCGTATCAGCCAAACATTGTGTTAATAAATGTGTATATACATTTTCTATAAGAAGAGTAATACAGAACACGCGTGTTATCTTAAATCCAATTATTTGGTCAAACCGCCAACACATCGAACCTTATGCCGACAAAATGACATTTGTTTAAAACAAGAGATGGTCAATTATTATCAGAGGTTTACAGCTGACTGCAACTATGGCTTTGCCTGTACAAGTCAGTCGTGTCTCAAACGACGTATCTTCACAGTCTTTCCTTATTCTGTGAAACGTATCTTTCTCAAGAGAACAGAGGAACAATTCAAAACTTTTTTTGTTTTTATTTGCTTTATCCAACACTTCTACATATTTTTGTTCCCGTACACACCGATAAAGCGTTATTGGTCGGTACATTTTATTGATTACGGAAGCGTTTTAAAGATATTATCTTAGTTGGAAACTTCGACACTTTTCAATGTAGCTAGATAATAGACAACAAAAACGCTCACGAACCTTTCCTTGTTATATCTGTTCATAGGCATTGTTATATGCATATGTCTCTATGGATGTACAAGATAAAAGGGCGTGAGTTGTTGTTTATATTAGCTACAGGGCAGTCGAAGGCCTCCAACTAGATATAATCAACAATCCTCACGCCTTCTTTTATTTGTATAACCATCCACTCCGGGGATTGATGGATATCTAGTATTTACATTTGTATGAAAAATCATGTTCTCAGTTTTTTTCATCGACTTGCCTTGATACTATTTTTATCAGGGATGTTTATTAGTCAGGCCTATGCGCAAAGAACTACCGTAAAAGGTATTGTAAAAGATCATTCAGGTGAAGCACTTATCGGTGTTAATGTTATGGAAAAAGGAAAGACCAATGGAACCATAACCGGTAGTGACGGAATGTTCAGACTGAATGTGTCAGGGGAAAAGCCGATATTAGTATTTTCTTATATCGGTTATGTAACGCAAGAGATTCCTGTTACCAATCAGGAAATACTCACAATCACTCTAAAAGAAGATACCGAAGAACTGGATGAAGTACTGGTTATCGGTTATGGTACAGCTAAGAAAAAAGACCTGACAGGTGCTATTTCCCGTGTAAAAGCAGAAAAAATGGAAGCGGAAGCTCCACGGTCCGTTCAAGACCTGCTTCGTGCCAGTGCCGCCGGTTTGTCCATCAGTATGTCTACAGACGCTGCCGGTACAGCCGACCTGCAAATACGAGGAAAAAATACGTTAAGTGCAGGTTCTGCGCCTCTCATCGTACTGGATGGCGTCATTTACGACGGTTCCATGCAGGATATCAATGCCATGGATGTCGAAAGCATCGATGTCCTGAAAGATGCCAGTTCCGTTGCTGTTTATGGAGCCAAAGCAGCCAATGGAGTCATTGCCATTACGACTAAAAAAGGAAACACGGGTAAGCCGGTGATTACTTTCAATGCCAACGTCGGCCTGGTACATAATTCGCGCCTTCCTAAAACGGTTGACGGAGCAGGCTTCCTGGCATTTCGTCAGGAATATGCAGAGGGTCTGCTATCCCAGGACGAACTAACTGCACAACCCGGCAAGTATGCCGACCCGCGCACCTTGTCATCGATGGGAGTCGATCCATTGACATGGTACAATTACGACCAGAAAAATCCGGGTTCAGTGCTGCCTGATGACAAGACACTGGTCACAACCTGGCTGACCCGTTTGAATCTGCAGAATATCGAAATTGAAAATTATCTGAACGGCGTGGAGACCAATTGGGATGACATCGTTTATCAGACCGGTCTGCAACAGGATTATACCACCAGTATATCCAACCGGACGGACAATTTCTCTTATTATTGGTCGCTGGGATACGCCGACCGTGAAGGAGTAAAAACCGGTGACCGCTACCGGAATTTCCGGTCACGACTGAATCTGGAATCGAAAGTTACTTCTTTTCTTACTGTCGGACTAAATTCTCAATTTGCGACCCGTATCGGTGGTTACCTGGCTGCCGATGTCGATCAGCGCGAGCATAATTCACCATACACGACCAACGAAATTGACAACCTGGATAGTCCGTACCGGATGTATCCTTCCGGCGACAATAATACCAAAAATCCGTTCTTCGACAACCTGTATCGCGACCGGCGCGATATCAACCATGATTTCAATGCCAATTTGTATGCTATCCTAAAATTACCTTTCGGGTTGGAATACCAAATGAATTTTACTCCCCGTTACCATTGGTACGAATATATGAACCATGAATCGTCCCAACATCCTGAATGGGCCGGAGAAGGCGGAAAGTCGGAACGAAAAAACGAGAAGACGTTCAACTGGCTACTCGACCATATCGTACGCTGGAAACAGGAGTTCGGTAAGGATCACCGTGTAGAAGCGACGTTCCTATTCAATGCGGAAAAGGGGCAATGGTGGCAAACGGTAGCCAAGAACCAGCAGTTTACCCCAAGTGACGTGCTTGGATACCATAATATCGGAGCCGGAGCCATTCCATCCGTCTCCAGTAACGATACCTACAAAACAGGAGATGCGTTGATGGGACGCGTATTTTATTCTTTCCGGGATAAATATCTGATCACAGCTTCGGTCCGACGTGACGGCTATTCCGCTTTCGGGCAAATGAACCCACGTGCCACATTCCCCGCATTAGCTTTGGGCTGGGTCTTTACTTCCGAAAAATTTATGAAGGCATCAGACAATTGGCTGAATTACGGAAAACTCCGTTTTTCCTGGGGACAGAACGGGAACAGGGATATCGGCCAATATGAAGCATTGGCTTCCCTGAATTCCGGACTGCATCCTTATATCGACCAGAACGGAAATGTCTATGTAACCTCCCAGATATACATCAACCGCATGCCGAACAGCGCATTGAAATGGGAACGTACGGCCTCTTACAATATAGGTATAGACTTCTCTGTGTGCGGAAACAGGCTAAGCGGTAGCATGGAAACTTACATGGCCGAAACCAACGATCTGTTGGTGAGCCGTTCGCTGCCTTCCATTTTAGGGTACGATAATGTGAAAGCCAATCTGGGAACATTGACGAACCGTGGATTTGAGCTGACTCTGAATGCCAATCTGATAGAGAATAAAAACTTCTCTTGGAATTCAAGCGGAACCTTCTCATTCAACCGCCGGAAAATCAAACATCTGTATGGAGACAAAGAAGAAGTGAAGGATGCCGACGGCAATGTGATCGGATATAAAGAAGCGGATGATATAGCAAACAAATGGTTCATCGGTCACGATACAGATCAGATATGGGATTATGAACGCGACGGCGTCTGGCAGCTCGGAGAAGAAGAAGAGGCTGCCAAATACGGGAATAAGCCGGGAGATTTTAAATACATCGACCAGAACAACGATGGGGTAATGGATAACGACGATAAGATATTCCAGGGATATACAACTCCCCGTTACCGCTGGTCATGGAGAAATGAGTTTACATTCTATAAAAACTTCAATTTATCCTTTATGATGTATTCGCATATCGGACAATACGGGACATTCAACCGGGCTGCCAATACAGGCGGTATGTTCGACCGGTATACCGTAGTAGATATTCCGCGCTGGACGAAAGATAATCCGACCGACGATTACGGACGCCTGGGATCTAAAAACATCGGTAGCAATTATGTAAAAAAGACATTTGTACGCATGGAAAACATCACATTGTCGTATAACGTTCCGCAAAACTTCCTGAAAAAATTCTCCGTACAGAACATGCGTTTCTCTGTTGCCGTTCGTAACCCGTTCGTCATCACAGGATGGACTTTCGGAGATCCGGAAGGCGGCGACACGACGCTGAGAACCGTCAATTTCGGTGTAAACTTTACTTTATAAACATTGATCAACCTATAAGAATTAAGATTATGAACAATACAAAATATCTCATACTGGCTTTAGCCGCGTTACCTTTACTCAACTCCTGTAACGACAGTTGGCTCGAACCGAAACCCCTATCCTTCTACACTCCGGAAAACACCTATGTAGACGCAGCCGGTTTGTACTCCGCATTGGTAGCCTGCGAACGGAATATGCGCCACGAATTTTTTACCGACGGCGCTCCGATACTAACGGAAATGTACACAGCAGATATTGCCGTACATGGAAAAACCGATGAAAGCGGTTCGCTGGTCGATTTCGATAACGAGATGCTTCCTGCCCGTACGAAGAATGATATGAAAGGCAAGAACGGATGGTATTGGGCAGAAGGTTTTAAAGGGATCAAGTATGCCAATATTGTGATCAGCCGTCTCGACGCCGCCACATTCAAAGACGAGGCAGAGCGGAATGCAGTGCTGGGCGGAGCCTATTTCCATCGTTCCTACCGTTATTACAAATTGACACATCAGTTCGGGAACGTCCCCTGGTTAAGTGAAGAGATCACCCGGCCGAAGCTCGACTTTTATTCCTATGACCGCTGGAGCATACTCGAACAATGTAAAAAGGATATGGAGTTTGCCTATCAATGGGTTCCTGAACAGATGGACCGCGGCAGGGCTAATAAAGATGCTTGCGGCATGTTATTAATGAAAATATGTATGTCGCTGGGAGATTTCGACCGCGCCATCGAAGTGGGAAAGGAAGTAGTTGCCCGGCATCCGTTGATGACAGAACGTTTCACCAGCAACCAGAACAAACCGAATACAAACCTGATGCATGACTTACATAGCGTAGAAGCTAAAATAGACATGAACAATACGGAAGGTCTCATGTACGTGGTGGCTTATCCTGACATTGTCGAAGCCGGAGATAAACGTATTTATACGATGCGTAACGGACTCCCCTACTGGGCCAAAGGGGCAGCCATCAAAACTCCGGACGGAAAATCCGGGACAGCTATTGTTCCGGCCTCCGAAGACAAGAACACGGAGATCGATAATGATGCCAATTACGGCCGTGGTATCGGCACTTGCCGCCCTACGAATTATTTCCAGTATGAGATCTGGACCGATAAGGAAAAGAACGACTTGCGCAGTCCGAATAATCACGACAGCTGGAAACGTATGGAAGATCTGCGATACAATGAGCCGAGCCTGAAGAAGAACAACAGTCCGTGGTATGGCCAGCCGCTGGTTCGTCCGAATGACATGTCCGTTGCCGACTCTATCCGTTGCTGGTATATGTGGCCGCATTACAAACTGTTTGTTCCGGACCCTACAAAAACACAGGATTACCAGGGCGGTGAAACTCCCTGGTATGTCTATCGTTCAGCCGAAACATACCTGATGATGGCCGAGTGTTACTATTGGAAAGGGGATAATGCGAATGCTGCCGCCATGCTGAATGTTGTCCGAAACCGCGCCGGGGCAGAACCTTTGACCGGAACGATCGGTATCGCCGAGGTATTGGCCGAACGTGCCCGTGAACTGTACTACGAAGAAAACCGCCATGTGGAACTGGTCCGCATGTCCTATCTGTATGCTAAAACAGGCAAGGCTTGTGAAGAATTCGGGGGCCGTATCTATAAATTAGATAATTTCTCAGGTCCGGGCGGAACCGGGACAAACTGTAAGGACGCTGGAGTGAACTTTTATTTCGATTGGGTGATCAAGCATAATAACTTTTACAACAAAGGAGTCGTTATCCCTTATGGCGAATACCGGATGAGCGTACATCATGTACTGTGGCCGGTTCCGGAAAATGCGATCAAGACAAATACCGGAGGGGTTATCAATCAGAATATAGGCTATCCGGGAGCAGAAAATAATATTACTCCCCTGATGGTCGGTGAAGAAGCTCCGGCAACAGAATAAATCAATGAGAAAAAAGCGCAATACATAAAAACATCAACTATGCGCAAGGCTCCGGGCTATTGAATGAAAGTGGAATACACGGGATTTTGAGAACCCGGAGCTTAAAAAAACGAGTACCGATTGACAGATGTCTGTTTCTTATCCGGCATAAACCTGAAAAACATCTGATCAATCGGTATCTCTTTTTAAAACTGAATCGTTTGTAATATCTTATCGGTTGCCCCGGCATTATCGCTAACGAAATGTCCGGCACTATTACCCGAAGCTTCCAAAACTTCATGATAAGTCAGCAACTCATCCATCTTATCGCAGAAAACCTGTTTATCCGATACGGAAAAACCTCCTCCCACTTTGATCAGGTCGCGTGCTTCCTTGAATTTCTGGTATCTGGGTCCGAATATGACAGGTATGCCATACACCGCAGCTTCCAATGTATTATGTATACCAGCTCCGAAACCTCCACCGATATAAGCGATCGTGCCGTAACGGTAGATCGAAGAAAGCAATCCGAAACTATCGATGATCAGGCAATCTTTTCCTTCCAGTAAAGACGGATCTTGCTTCACATCCGATAAACGGACGGAGGGACGCTTCAACAGCGACTCGATATACATCAGATGTTCCCGGTGGATCTCATGCGGCGCAATGATTAATTTCATCTCCGGATGTTCATTGAAATAAGGGATCAGTATTTCCTCATCCTGCGGCCAGGAACTTCCGGCAATAAGAGTAAGGTGTTTCTCTTCTCCTCCTTCACAAACAAAACGTTCCACATTCGGCAATTCACGGGCCTGGTTACGAACGTCCAATACCCGGTCGAAGCGGGTATCACCGGTAACCGTCACATTCCTGATACCAAATTCATTCAATAATTCTTTCGAGCGATCGTCCTGTACGAACAAATGTGTGAAGCAATAAAGCATCTTCCGGTATGAATAACCGAACCATTGGAAAAACAGCTGGTCACGACGGAAGATAGCAGAAATGATATAAACAGGGATGCCTCTGCGTTTTAACTCATGCAGGTAATTTCCCCAAAACTCATATTTTATAAATACGGCAATAGCCGGGTTTGCCAGATTCAGGAACTTTTTAACCCGGTAAGGCGTATCGAAGGGCAGATAACAAATGACATCTGCCCCATTGTAATTCTTACGAACCTCATATCCCGAAGGAGAGAAGAAAGTAAGCAGTATTTTATACTCCGGATGTTCCGCCTTGATCTTCTCCATCATCGGACGGCCCTGTTCGAACTCGCCCAGGGAGGAAGCATGAAACCAGATATATTTTGCATTCCGGTCGATCTTCTCACGAAGAATGGAATTCGTCCTCCACTGCCCCAGACGCATGATCCGGGCCTTTTTATGGAATGGAGATATCAACGCAATGATAAATGCGTAAAAGTGGATTGCCAGACTATACATAACTTATTTAAGCACTTCAATCGCTCTTTCGATACGGCGAATAGATTCTTCTTTTCCTAAAGCTTCTGTAATATCAAATATGTGAGGGCCTTTTCCTTCACCGACCAAAGCCAAACGGGTAGCATTCATGATATTTCCCAAATGGTATCCTTTGCTTTCGATCCAGGCTTTCACTTCTTCTTCGGTTCCTTCGATATCGAACGGTTCACGAACGCGCAGCACTTCGATCAGTTCTGCCAACTGGGCTGCAGAATCGGCTTTCCAGCGTTTTTTCGTTGTCTTCTCATCGTATTCGGTCGGAGCAACAAAGAAGAATGCACAAACATCCCACAATTCCTTAATGAAAGAAACACGGTCTTTCATCATTCCTACCACTTTTTCCACATAAGCCGGTTCGGCTTTTACACCGTGGCTTTCAAGGATAGGCATGAACAGTGCTGCCACTTCTTTATTGTCTTTCTTCTGGATATACTGGTGGTTGAACCATTTACCTTTTTCATAATCGAACTTGGCACCGGCCTTGCTGCAACGGGTAAGATCGAAATATTTGATCAGTTCATCCATGCTCATGATCTCCTGATCGTTACCGGGGTTCCATCCCAGCAGAGCAAGAAAGTTAACGACTGCTTCCGGCAAATAACCGCTTTCACGGTATCCCGAAGAAATATCGCCGGTCTTAGGATCATGCCATTCCAACGGGAACACAGGGAATCCTAAACGGTCACCGTCACGTTTACTCAGTTTACCGTTCCCTTCCGGCTTCAGCAATAAAGCGAGGTGGGCAAATTGCGGCATCGTATCCGCCCAACCCAGATAACGGTATAACAGGACATGAAGGGGAGCACTCGGCAACCATTCTTCACCACGGATCACGTGAGTTACTTCCATCAGGTGGTCATCGACAATGTTTGCCAGATGGTAAGTAGGCAGCTGGTCAGCCGATTTATATAATACTTTATCATCCAGGATAGAAGAGTTGATCACTACTTCACCACGGATGATATCGTTTACATGGATATCTTCGTTCGGTTCGATCTTGATGCGGACAACATACTGGTTGCCGGCATCGATCAATGCCTTTGTTTCCTCTGCAGAAAGTGTCAAGGAGTTGCGCATCTGCAAACGGGTAGATGCATCGTACTGGAAATTAGCGATTTCCTGACGTTTGGCATCCAGTTCCTGTGGTGTATCGAAAGCGATATAAGCCAGACCGTCGCTCAACAACTGATCGACATATTCCTTATAAATAGCCTTTCTCTCACTTTGACGATAGGGACCCTGTTCGCCTCCAAAGTTCACACCTTCATCGAACTTGATACCCAACCAGGTAAGAGCTTCAATGATATACTTCTCGGCTCCCGGAACAAACCGTTGAGAATCGGTATCTTCAATACGTAAAATCAAATCTCCGCCATTTTGTTTGGCAAACAAATAGTTGTATAAAGCAGTACGAACACCTCCGATATGCAGCGCCCCTGTCGGGCTGGGTGCAAAACGGACTCTAACTTTCCTTTGAGTCATAATTCTTTCATTCTATAATAATGCGGCAAAAGTAGTCCTTTTTTTTCTCTTACTAAACTTTTTTATGTACATTTCGCCCTCAAATGAGAATCTTATGAAACTAAAAAACTATAGCATACACCCGGCCGTATATTTCATAGTAGCATCTCTGCTAATTGCTTACTTTTTCCCGCGTGAGGGGAAATTCCGTTATCAGTTCTATGAAGGCAAGCCCTGGAGGTACGGATTGCTTACTGCGCCGAGCGATTTTCCTATTTATAAAACCGATGCCGAAGTCGAAGCAGAAAAAGACAGTGTACTGAAAAACTTCGAGCCTTATTTCCGCATGGACGCGACTGTCGAAAATACGGAAGTCGACAAGTTACGGACTGCCTACAACAATGACCTGAAACGGAAAGCGACGCCGGCTTATATGCAATACATCGAAAATAGCCTGGTCAGCCTGTACAAAAAAGGGATCATAGCCCCGCAGGAAGTGGAAAACCTGAAAAAGAACAACTACGAACGCGTTAACCTGCTGGAAAATAATATTGCACATTCCCGTTATGCCAGCGACTTTTTCACGGTAAAAACAGCTTATGAGTTCATTATAAATAATTGTCCGACCCGTTTGGACAAATCGATCCTGCAGTCTTGTGATATTAATAATTACCTGACGGAAAACGTATCGTACGATGAAGCGATGTCTGAGAAAGTAAAAGACGATATGCTCCGGGGGGTAGCACTGGCTAACGGTATGGTACAGGCGGGGGAACGCATCGTTGACAGGGGAGAAATTATTGATAATCATACATACAATGTGTTACGTTCCCTAAAGATCGTACACGAAACGAAGTCGGGCGGTGCCCAACGTCAAAGTATTATCCTCGGCGGACAATTCGTACTGGTCTTCGGTATGATTTTTTGTTTCTGGCTATACCTGTGGTCCTTCCGGTTGAAGATATTACATAACAGGCGGAACGCGCTGTTTCTCGTCCTGTGTATATTTGTCAGTTGTATATTGACAGAGTTGTGTGTCACGTATGCACTGTTCAATATTTATATATTGCCTTATGCGATTGTGCCGATCGTTGTCCGGACCTTCTTTGATTCCCGTACAGCCCTGTTTACACATCTTATCATCGTATTGATATGTTCGCTGATGGTACCTTTCCCGCATGAGTTCCTGCTGTTACAGATCATAGCGGGGATGGTCGTTACCTTCAGCTTGAGAGACCTGTCGGAACGTTCGCAGCTGATCCGTTGCGCATTCCTGATCTTTATGTCTTATACATTATGTTATATCAGTCTTGCCTTATATCAGGAAGCCGATTTCAACAAGATCAACTGGCTGATGATCCTGTACTTCGGTATTAACTTCATTCTGTTGATGTTTACTTATATTCTGGTTTACATGTTGGAAAAGACCTTCGGATATGTATCGAGTATCACATTGGTGGAATTATCGAACATCAATACGCCTATTCTTAAAAAGTTATCGGAAACATCTCCCGGAACATTCCAACACTCCCTGCAGGTCTCTATCCTGGCATCGGAAGCGGCTGCAAAAATCGGAGCGAATGCGCAACTAGTGCGAACGGGAGCCATGTACCATGATATAGGAAAAATGGCAAACCCGGCTTTCTTTACCGAAAACCAAAGTAGTGTGAATCCACATGGCCAGCTGACTTTCGACCAGAGTGCCAAAGTGATCATCAACCATGTCACCGATGGAGTAAGGATAGCCGAGAAGGCATTGTTACCGAAAGCTGTCGTCGATTTCATCCGCACACATCATGGATTGGGGAAAGCCAAATATTTCTATAACTCATTCAAAAACCAATATCCGGATAAAGAGATCGACGAAAAGGTGTTTACTTATCCGGGACCTAACCCGTTCTCAAAAGAGACTGCCGTGCTGATGATGGCGGACTCTGTTGAAGCGGCCTCCCGCAGTCTGAAAGAACATACGGAAGAGAGCATCAAACAGTTGGTGGATAAAATTATCGACGGACAGATCGCTGACGGATTATTAAAGAGTGCTCCGCTGACCTTCCGGGACGTGGAAACCATTAAAAGTGTTTTTGTCGACAAGCTGAAAACGATGTTCCATACCCGTATCAGTTATCCTGACCTGAAGAAATAGTTTCCAATAATCCGCCACAGGCGTCTTCCAGTAAATCGAGAACCAACTCAAAGCCGGAGGCGCCTCCATAATAGGGATCGGGGACATAATCGTATAATTTATTACGGGAATATTCTGTCATCTGGTGTATTTTAGCAACAGATGACAGGTCGGGGGCCTTCTGTTTCAGGTCATCGATATTACGATCGTCCATCCCGATGATCAGATCGAAATCATAGAAATCGGAAGTACGGACAGGACGGGAGATAGAATCGAGCACATAGCCCCGCCGTGCTGCATGGCTACGCATCCGCTGGTCGGCACGTTCTCCTTCATGATATCCCATGATACCTGCCGAATCGACTTCGATAGAATCTTCAAGACCGGCATCCTTTACCAATTTCTTCATCACTGCTTCTGCCGACGGAGAGCGACAGATATTTCCGAGACAAACAAATAACAATCTTATCTTTTCCTGCTTCATCATACTGGTCATTTAATTGTTTTTTTAATTGAATACTTCATTGTTTACGCCGGGTCGATATCATAGTGTACTATCAACTGTTTAAAAGGAAGATAGCGTTGCATTTCCGAATGAATTGCTTCCAGTATCTCCCTAACAGGGGCAATCGCTGCAGCTATCTCGATTTTCAGAACGATCTTTTTAATATGCAATGTCTGTACCCGGGTGACAGGCGGAGTCACTGGGCCTAATACCCTTTCTCCTAAACGAACACGCAACTTTTCTGCATAGATTGTCGACATTTCCTGCAAGACAGTCTCATTACGGCTCCGGAGCACCAGAACAATCAACCGGTAATAAGGCGGATACCGGAACATACTGCGCTCGCTCAACTGCAAACGGACCATTTCCCGATAAGCAAAATGCTGTACCATTCGTATCAAAGGATGCTCCGGCTGGGAAGTCTGTAAAACAACCGTACCGCGTTTATCTCTCCTGCCGGCACGCCCGCTCACCTGTACCATCAGCTGGAAAGCGCGTTCGTGAGCCCGGAAATCTGGGTAATTCATCAGGTTATCGGCATTCAGAATACCTACTACACTCACATTTCCAAAGTCCAACCCTTTGGACAACATTTGCGTCCCGATCAGTATCTGCGTCTTCCCTTTCTCAAAATCCGATATAATACGCTCGTAAGCCGTACGGGTACGGGCTGTGTCGAAATCCAGCCGCTCGACTTTTGCCGCCGGAAATAAAGAAGCGATCTCCTCCTCCACCTTTTCCGTACCGAATCCCATCATTTTTAACTCAGCACTCTGACATTCCGGACAATGCGGCGGTAACTGAATAGTATATCCGCAATAATGGCAGACCAGTTGATTATGGTATTTATGATAGGTCAGGCTGACATCACAATTCACACAATGAGGGACCCAGCCGCAACTCTTACATTCGATCATCGGAGCGAACCCACGCCGGTTCTGGAACAGGATAGCCTGTTCGCCACGAGCAAGCGCCGCATTTACCTTTTCAACCAGCAAAGGAGAGAAAAGCGTATCTTTCATGATCTTTTTACGCTTCAGTTCTTTTATATCGGCAGTTATGATCTCCGGCATCAGGCAATCACCGAAACGGGAAGTCAGTTCTACCAATCCATATTTACCGGTCGTTGCATTGAAATAAGAGTCGATCGAAGGGGTCGCAGACCCCAACAATGTCTTTGCCCCGTGCATCCCCGCCAATACGATAGCAGCATTACGGGCATGGTAACGTGGTGCCGGGTCTTGTTGTTTATAGGTATTCTCATGTTCCTCATCCACAATGATCAGCCCCAGGTCCTTGAACGGAAGAAAAAGAGAGGAACGTACTCCCAGTACGACCATCGGTTCTCCCCCATGAAGCAGCTTATTCCAAACCTCCACACGTTCATTGTCGGAAAATTTGGAATGATATACCAGCAACTTGTCTCCGAACAACTTAGCCAACCGCTCCGTGATCTGGGTCGTTATAGCGATCTCCGGAAGCATATACAAAACTTGCCGGCCCATCTTCAACACCTCATCGATCAGACGGACATAGATTTCAGTCTTTCCGCTCGAAGTAACTCCATGAAGCAAACAAACCTCTTTGGAAGTAAAAGTATCATGTATCTCGTTATAGGCTTTTTCCTGTGCCGGACTTAGCAAACTAAGCGACTGCAACCGGCATACCGGGACTTGCAAACGTCCGACTTCTTTCTCATAACTCTCCAGGACTCCTCGTTTCAGCAAACCTTCCAATATAGCAGATGAACAGCCACTGTGCTCCAGCAATTCTTTTCTTGAAACCTCCTTACTCAGAGCAGGGTTTAAAGCATGACTTAAATCGAGAAAACAAACCAGCAAAAGTTCCTGTTTTTTTGCCCGCTTAAAATCGGCAAAAACCTCCTGTAAACGTTCCTCAGTAGCATATTCCTGCGACAACCGGATAAATGTCTGCATTTTCGGAACAAACCCTCGTTTCATTTCTTCGCTGACTTCAACAGCTCCACGAGCCATCAAAGAAGCCACAACCGGTACAACATTACGCAATCCGGTTCTTTTCTCCAGTTCCGATACAGTTAATTTGAGTACACCTTTGAAGGCATCCAGTACTGCTTGTTCATTGGGGCGCAAAGGACCGTCTGCCTCAAAATCAGCATTATAAGTCACAGCCGTTTCACTTTCCAGTTTTAACCCGGAAGGTAAGGCTGCTTTATAAACATCTCCCAGTTTACACAAATAATAAGAGGCTATCCATTTCCAGAAACGAAGTTGCGGCCTGCGCAACACGGGACTTGCATCCAGCAAGGCATAGATCTCTTTTGTTTCAAAATCCGTATTCGGCCTACGTTCATGCACATCCATGACAATCGCTGTGTAATAACGTTTCTTACCGAAATGAACAATGACCCGGCAACCGGGAGTTACGGCAGCCTCCAGGTCCGCAGGAATGCTATAAGTATAGCTATTTTCCAGCGGCAGGGGTAGTATGACATCTGCATATTTCATTTACGATGCCAAAAGTAACAAAAAAGGCCGGACTGTTAAAGCCCGGCCCTTCATATCTTATGTCTGTTATCAAAACAAAATGGCAGCTGTAATAGACCATCCGCGGTTCTTGGCATTCAGGTCGAATTTCTCAGAACTATAGTTATCGGTTAGTCCCAAACCGTAATTTACACCGATCTGCAAATGACTGATCAGTTCCGCACCTACACCGAAGTTAAGGCCTGCACTAAAGTTTTTCGCTTTTATCTGATCTCCTAAAACATCCCATATTTTATCCCCTCCTACACGGAAACCGACATACGGACCGGCAGAAAGATAGGCTTTGACAAGAGGAATACCGAATTTCCATTTCAGATTTACCGGTATATCGAGATAATCTGTTTTCATACTTGTTGAAGAGGCCGATCCTTCCGCTTTCATATCTACTCCTTTCTGTGAATAAAGGATCGCTGCATCCAATCCTATTCCGACCAGAGGAATCGTTGTTTCGATCATCGGACCGATCTGGAAACCTGTCACGTTATCCGCTTTCAGTATATCGGAATTCAGATGAACGGACGATATGTTTAAACCGCCTTTCACCCCAAACTTCAGCTGGGACTTGGCCGGTACGGCTATGAATGCCATCAAAATAATCAAAACTAAACCTGTAACCTTTTTCATATTGCCTGTTGTTAATTAATTACTGTTTGCAAATAAACATACTTTTCCAATAATAAACAAGTATTCCAGCCTTACTGTTCATTCATTAAAAAGAAAAGCATGCACCGGACACGGAGCTCATCCCGCAAACCGATCCATGCCTCTTTTCCTAATTATTATGGCAAAATAATTAAAAACAAATACACCAGGACAACGACAGGATGAACGGGAGTAAGAATATAGAGGCAGAATTGCCTTTTGTTCTCTTCCGGCCTTTCCTCGAAGCCGTCGAAATAATATGCCTTGCAGGTCTTCTGACTTACTTCCGGATCGGGCGCCTTCCCAACTTTTGTCAGTTGACAGTTGATAGTTGACAATTGACAGTTAAACTGTCCACTGTCCACTGTTATCTGTCAACTCCTTCGTCAGTGGCATGAGTGTTGCCTTATCCGTTATGAAGCTTACAGCAGCGGGACTGTCCGGGATTTTCACCCGATTCCCTTTTAATCCTTTCCTGCGAATACAGGCCAGGAACAATGCATGCCGCAAATATAGAGAGTTTTTTCGGATTATCACAACGAATGCCTATTTTCGTTAGAGACTATTCTATTTTAGCCTGATCGGTGCTTTGTTTCAATCGATCCAACACTTTCTCCCGCAAATATTCGGGAAACTCCTTATGGAATGGAAAGCTGGATAGTAAATCTAATTCTTTTTCAACAGCGGAAGAATCTTCAGGCCTGTCGATAAAATTGCCATAATAAGTGTTACCTTCAAATTTGGTATTAATGCTATTACCTGTCACAAACTTATATTGCAGTTCATCGTTCATGATATAGAAGATATTCCGCTTGAAAACCGTATTCTCCGCCCAGGGACCACCCCAGTTATCCATCACGAGCACTGAACGATCTATATCGGGAGAAGGCTTTTTCATGATAACGATTACGTTATCCTCAATAGCCGTCTGTTTAGCCGGTCCGGAAATATGGATTACCGGAGAGAACCAACCCGGACGAGTCGGATACGGACGCAAACCGTCATTAATACTTACATTGTGGCGGATAATCGTATTTTCTGTACCTATATTATACGGCTCTCCCAAAGAGTTACCTTCATTACAAACCATCACAAAACCTCCGGCATTATCGTGGCTGAAGTTATACTGGATAAGCGTATTACGACAGTTGTAATCCGAATCGAATCCTTGTGCATCCCACTTGGCAAACTGACCGCTTACTTCGTTGAACTGGATAATTGTATTATCACAACTCCACGGCCATATCCCGGCTGCGGCATCTTCAATCCTTAACAGATCAGGACTGTCCCTCACCACATTATGTTCGACCAATGCACCATCACAAGCGATCGGGACAATCCCATCCCCCGGAACTTGTTCGATCAGATTCCCCCGGATAACGACATTCAAACTCGGGAACCATTTATCACGACCTGAATTTCCATTTCCGGTAATGCCATTTCGATGACAACGATAGATATGGCAGTTCTCAATCAGTAAATCGACAAAACGGGTCGGTACTTCTTCTCCACCGTTATGCCAGTAAATACCGTTTCCTGCTCCTTCATTCTTAATACAACTACCGTTCACATCATGAACAGTCAGGTTCTTTAAATGGATATGGTGAACATCTCCTTTATCCCAGGCGTAAATAATCACTCCGTTTCTGCCCGGATCCGGTTTTTCCCCTTTATTTGTTATCTCCAGATTATTAACCTCCCAATATTCGAGACCTTCAAGCAACACTGTGTGTTGCTTGAGCCCGTTACCATGTAAAACGGGCTTTTTGCCTTCTTCATAACTACTGACAATGACAGGCATTTCTTTACTACCACTACCTTTCGGTTCAAACTGTCCTATGTATTCCGTACCCGATTTGAACAAGATACGGTCACCCGGTTCGAACATCTGTTCATTCAGTTTTTTCAAACTCTTCCAGGCGGTTGAAGGTGAATTTCCTGTGTTGCTATCATCACCCGTCAGACTATCCATATAAAATGTCCGCGAAACAGGACTACAGGCACATAGCAATAAAGCCAAAAGCAAAGTGCATATTTTCATCTCTAATTAATTTATTTGTTAACCAATATTCAAAAGGGGATGTAAAAAGTCCATGTTAAGGAACCCTGATAACAGGACTTTAATACATCCCTAAACTTATCATTTTACCAATCCGGATTTTGATTCAATAGTGTATTTTTAAATAATTCAGCATTCGAAATAGGATATAAATACATTCTGTCATTCCAGGTCCGCTGATCGACGAGTTGACGAGTGTAAATCAAATCATTCCCTTTCTTTTCTATTTTTACCCCATAAATATCCATCGTCTGATCAGCGATCTTCCATCTTCTGACATCCCAGAAGCGATGATCTTCGAAAGCCAGTTCTACCTGACGTTCGTTCCGTATCCTTTCCCGGAAGTTATCCGTAGCAACACCCGGCATACCGGCACGCGTCCTGACCTGATCGATGGCTGCACGAGGCGATAAAGTAAATGTATTATCCGTATAATCCGGATTACCATACGCCTCATACAACGCTTCCGCATAATTGAGCAATACCTCTGCATATCTGAAAAGGACCCAGACATGGCGGCCGGTCGTTGTATTGTTCGGATCCAGGCTAATAGACTCCAACACATACTTTTTCAAATAATAGCCAGTAGGAGTCGCCCCGTCGATAGGAGTCCCGTTTTTACCACCGATGAATGTTTCAACCGTTGCATTCTTGAAAGTCGATCCATTATATAACACGGTCTTGAACAAACGAGAGTCTCTTTTTTCCGGATTATATATGTTACTGACATGCTCCGGATTCTTCCAGTCGAACCGGCTGCCGTCACTCATTTCAAAGGCATCTACCAGATTTTGTGAAGGGCAGGTTCCCGAGTTTCCCCCTTCGTATCCTATCGGGAAATTCAGCTTCTCAAAATTGTTGGAATTACCCTGCCGGGTTTCCAGGATCAATTCTTTTGAAGACAAATTATTCCAGCTACTTTCATCAACCAATTGATACCACCCTTCAGATTCAGATTTGTCAATCAATTGCTTAGCTGCTTTTGCCGCTTCCACCCATTTCTCCTGACTGACAGCTCCCGCATATAACGGGCTGGCTGCATACAGCAATACTCTCGATTTCAGTGCCATGACGGCTCCCTGCGTGATACGGCCGGTTTCAGCTCCCGGCATATCTTTGTATGATACCGGTAATTTATCGGCAATCTCATTACATTCGCTGACAATAAACCCGATTACTTTTTCAAAATCTGCGGGTGTCACCTTATTCGCGTCTTCCAATTCCAGACAGTCCGTTATCAGAGGAACATTTTTATAACGCTTTGCCAACTCAAAATAGTAGAATGCACGTAAAAAACGAGCTTCATAAGGATAATACTGATACTGTTTCATTAAAAGCGCATAATCATCATTCCATTCTATATTCTCAAAATCTTTTTGATGATTCTCCAGAAACATGTTAGTAGTCCGGATCGCTGCATAATAGTTTCCCCATACATCGTCTATTGTCAGAATCGGACTCCAGGAACCATTATTATACCGGATAATATTGGAAGTGCTCCATGCATACTCCGCCTCATCGGTTGCAGCCGCACGAGTCGCTCCGTCAAAACTTCCAAAATCTACCGGTAGATAAGAATACGCTGTTGTAAGCATACCTTTCGCCCGGTCAAAGTAGACAAACATATCCTCCTTCCCGTATCCGGAAGACTCACTGTAATCCAGATAATCACAAGAAGGCAGAGATACTGCAAAAGCCAATATGGTTGATAATAGATACTTATTCATATACGTCTAATTTTAAAAATCGAGAGTTAATCCTATGTTATATGATCTGAAAGAAGGATAAGTGGCATACATCTGCTCCGGGTCCATATCTTTCACATGATCTACGGAAAAGAGATTCATACCTCTGGCAAACAAGTTGATTTTTTCGAGCCTGATCTTGTTCACCCATGATTTAGGCAATGTGTATGCTATTTCCAGATTTCTCAACTTCAGAAAATTTCCATTTTCAGTCCAGATAGAACTGTTTCTGAAGTTATTATCGTTCTGTTTAGTAGTCAGACGCGGATACATGGCATCAGGTGTAGACGGTGTCCAACGATTCTCCAGATAGTGCTGAGATACATTCCTGTTGCCCACCAGCGGCCAGTACATACTTTCCATATCCTTTACCAGCGTATAGTTAGCCACACCCTGGAAATCAGCTCTCAAACTCAAATTTTTATATCCTAATGCAATGGTAAATCCATATGTTATTTCCGGCAATATCGTACTATAGCCAATAGCCACTTTATCATAATCATCAATCACTCCATCATTATTCTGATCTTTGTATTTTACATCGCCCGGAACCACTTTCGAGAATGATTGCGGGGTACTGTTAGCAACATCCGTCTCATCTTTAAAGAAACCGATGGCTTCCAGACCATAATACTGACCGATACGATTGCCTGTGTTTTTCAAATAATCATATGGTTGATAGCCTTCGTCCATATTCACAATCTCATTACGCGCAAAAGCAAAGTTACCGGCAAGCATATAGGTAAAATCACCTATACGGTCGTTCCATGACAAGCCCGCTTCAAATCCATAATTCTTTACTTCGCCGTCATTCAACATCGGGGTCGTAACACCCAATACCGTAGAATAAATAGGAGCCGAATTAACCAGGATATTCGTCCGTTTTTCATAAAAGACATCAGCCGATAAAGAAAGCCGGTTGAATACCTCCATATCGATACCGAAATTAAATTTAGAAGCTGTCTCCGGCTTTAATTTTAAATTAGGTAAACGAATTTCCCCATGACCGGACGCAGAATTATTGTTATCACCAAAATAATATGCACTGGTACCTGTTTTGAAGTAATATTTATCGTAATCATACGCAAACCTGTCACTTCCGGTAATACCCCACGAAGCTCTGGCTTTCAAATAATTGATAGCTGTTGCATTTTGCATAAAATCTTCCGAAGAAATCACCCATCCGGCTGAAATAGCCGGGAAAAATGCATACTTATCCGAATTACCCAGTACACTGGAGCCTGAATAAGTCAGTACCAGATCAGCAAGATATTTATTTTTATAAGCATAACTTGCATTTCCAATATAACTTTGGCGACGGTATGTCTGATTCAACCCATTCGGAGAGTTTTCCTCCTGATGATAAATAACTGAAGCATTCAACTGATGCGTATCCAGCCAGTTCTTTTCATAATTCACTTTTGCTTCAAAAGTAGTGACACGGCTCTGAGACCCTAAACTGGAGCTAAAAGACAAATCTGTCTCCTGTCCATAACGTACACGGGTTATATCTGTGATGTCACCTCCATTATCCCTGACCGGCTGCAGACTTTCATACACGTAATTTTTTGTTTTACTATCCCAGTAACTGGCTTGGTTATCATAAGCAATCGCCAGTTCTGCACTCAGGCCGGGAGTAAGTACGGATAAATCCTGCAGGATCCGTAAATCGGCATATAAAGAGCGATCATTTCCTATGGAAAAACCTGTTGCTACCGATTCTGCAACCGGGTTCTTACGGATATTATCACCTCCCCATACTCCGGTACTCGTTTTGATAGGAAAAGCTGCCGACGGTACATTATAAATCATGGGGAACAATGTCGGATAGTTCGTTGCCGGACGATTATGTTGCGATAAAATACCCAACAGATTCAATTTGATCAATGTGAGTTTCGTCGCATTAATATCCAGATTAGCCCTTGCACTCAGTTTATCCCATTCCATCTGACTGGAATAATCCGGACTGAAGTGATCGGTATTCATGAAACCGTTATCACCTATATAATTGATGGCGGCAAAATAACGTATATTCTTACCTCCTCCTGTAAAAGAGGCATTGAACTGATGAGTCGCTCCTTTATCTTTCAGAACCTCATCTGCCCAATTTACACTGGGGAACAATTCCGGCTGAGTTCCTGATTGAAAAGCTGCCAAATCAGACTGGCTATACAGGGCTGCCAGTCCGTCCATCTGTAAAGCTTCATTCATCGCCTGCGCATACTGGTAGCCGTTTGCCATAGCCGGAATACGAAAAGGCGTATTCAGTCCAAACTGATAACTGGCTTTCACCTTCATGCCGGAAAACTCTCCACGTTTAGTCGTAACCAATATTACCCCGTTGGCCCCCCGCACTCCGTACAATGCCTGGGATGCGGCATCTTTCAAGACCGTAACACTTTCTATTTCATCCTGAGAAAGAGAACTTAACGGACGTTCGAACCCGTCGATCAAAATCAAAGGAGTCTTTGTTCCGGTTGTTCCGGTTCCTCTGACAAACATTTCCGGATCACTGCTCCAGGCAACAGTTGTAGCCTGTAAGCTTGTTAATCCGGTGAGTTTTCCATACAATGAGTTAGCCGGATTTATATCAGAGGTTTTAGCCGACTGCATATAAATTGTAGAAACAGCCGCCGTACTCTCTTCATTACGACCGGACAAATTGAATCCGCGGTTCACCGGTTTGGAACGTCCGTCCAAAACAACTACGTTCATCCCTTCTTTCACCTGAATATCTTTCCGGCTGCCATCCGATGCCTGGACAATGAGAATATCACCCTTTTGCGTATCGTCAAGCGAGACTTGTCCACGTTCATCCGTCAACGAACCATTCGACATATTATCTTTTAAAGCTACCTTTACACCTACCAGCGGGTTATTTTGTTTGTCTACAACTTTTATTGTTGTAGAAGCATCCTGTGCATAAGAAAGTACGGATACAGACAAAAATGTAGCCACATATATTTCTCTTATTATTTTCATAATCTACTTCTATGATTTATCAAATAAATTACCATCCCGGATTTTGCACCAATCCATACCCCTTGTTGATTTCATTCGGTGGAAATGCACATAAATACCATTTCGGAGACCAGCTGTTTTTCCAATACCGTTCCGCCAACTGCCACTTTTCGTATTTAAATGAACCGTCCGGCTGAAGTCTGATCTTTACTCCATACAATGGTTTGGTAAAATCGCCGGCACGTTTCCAGCGAACCAGGTCAAACCATCGGATTTCTTCATAGCCAAATTCAACGGCACGTTCATTCAAAACCATTTCACGAAACTCTTCCTGCGATAAATTACGTTGCAATTTCGGCAATCCTACCCGTCCGCGGACTTTATCGACCCAGGCATATGCCTCTCCTGTACGTCCTACTTCATTCAATGCCTCAGCGTAACTCAAGTAGATTTCAGCCAAACGTAAATAAGGCCAATGAATAACTGATCCGGCCAAAGTGGCATTGTCATGTTCGAGAAGGAACTTACGCATCACGGAACCTGTACGACAACGTGTATCGTTTTCAGTTGGCTGCTCCAATCCGCCGATATAAGTCTGAGCGGTTCTTCCCTGCCATTTGTCTCCGTTGATAACCAATGTTTCATACAAACGAGGATCTCTGTTTTCAAAAGGATTAACTCCCTGAGGAATATTATTCCAGTCTAAAGAGAAAGGAGTACCATCAGCATTACCAAACATATCCATATAATTCAATGTCGGACAGCTGCAACCATACCAACCGGATGATTGCATGAAATAAAAATCACCATCCCAAATACCCGGACAAGTATTAGCTACACGGGTAGAGATCAGTACCTCTCCATTTCTTCTTTTATACCATGCATCCTGGAAGTCCTGTCGATAATTCCCGGTCTCTACCAATTCATATTTATAGGAGTCTGCGCTGTTGGCCTGTTCAAATTCTTTACAGGCATCGATTACATCCTGCCAGCGTTGTTCTGATTTATTACCATACCAAACCATCAGATTAGAACTGGCTTCGCCATCCAAATAAGGTTGATTGTCATTAAACAACGGACTGGCAGCAAACAATAATACACGAACCTTCAATCCCAGTGCAGCCGCTTTCGTAAACCGTCCGTCTTCTTCTGCCGATGTCTGCCAGGGAAGAACCGAAGCCGCTTCATTACAAAGATTCACAATAAAATTGACGGTTTTTTCAATCGTTTCACGAGGGTAGTTATAATCATCCCCGGGATAAATGGCTCTATCCAGCAAAGGTAATCCCCCAAAATGACGCATCATTTGTGTATATTGCACAGCAATAATCATTTTAGCTTCTCCTTTACGAACTTCTTTTTCCGATTCTGTCATATCGGGAACCCGATCCACATTTTCCAGAAAAATATAAGCTTTACGAATAGCTTCCCAACTACGCTCCTTCGTATAGGCATACATCACATCATAAGTATCGGAAAGTGATGCATTGTATTGTCCGTTATAATAATGGCGTTCGGCACCACACCCCCATCCTAAATAAGATTGGCAAAGATCTGTCGTCGATTCAAGCAGATCGACCCCTAATTTATCTTCTGCCGCATCCCAGCTATACATCACCCCATAAGGTAAGTGTTTGTATGCCGCCACCAAAGCACGTTCAGCAAACTGTTTAGAGGAAAAAATTGTATCCAGAGTAACATCTGCCCCCGGGCCTTTTTCCAAAAAATCATCTCCTATCTTTAGGTCATTACATGCCCCGAAGTATAAAGATCCTGCAATTATAATTATTGGCATTAATAATCTTTTCATACTATTCAATCGTTAAAAGTTAACATTCACCCCAAAATTGTAAATACGAGTATTTGGATACTTATTCTTATTAGTGACCTTCGATTCCGGATCTATGAAGCCAAGATGATCCAGGGTAAATAAGTTGTATCCGTTCATAAATAATCTCAGTTTCTGAATACCTATTTTTTTCAACAGATTCGCATTTAATGTGTATCCGATCTCCATATTCTTCAAACGCAGATAAGAGGCATCTCGAACCCAGAAATCACTCACCTGAGAGTTATGGACTCTGTTGGTTTGAGTCAGACGCGGAAATTTGGAAGCTTGTCCTTTCTCCTCAGTCCAACGCTCATCAGCGATCCACTTCATTAACGGAGCATCTCCGGTATTAAACGGACGGGTAAAGTCTTCTTCAAATAATCTGGATACATGAGTAGCTCCTGTCCAACTCATAGAAAAATCAAAACCTTTATATTCAAATCCCATATTCAAACCAAAAATATATTCGGGATTATCGCTATAACCGAAATAGGTTTTATCATCACCGTCTATCACTCCATCGCCATTCAGGTCTTTGTATAGAATATCTCCCGGTTTAAATGTTCCTGATTGTACAGGAATTCCTTCCAGCGTCGAACCGTCTTCTTTAAAATCCGTTGCTTCAAAAAAGCGATCGAAGACATAACCGAAATTCAATCCGGTAGAACGTCCTGTCTCATACATATAAGGTTCATTTTGTGGAATCTCGTCTTTATAAACAATCTCATTCTTTGAATAAGAAATGTTCCCTTTCAACCAATAACGGAAATCACGACCTATTTTATCATTCCATCCCAAAGAGATTTCATATCCATGATTGTTTACTTTACCTAAATTAACAGCTGGCAGATCTGCCGCAACAAATCCGGGAACCGTATTCTGCTGAATAAGAATATCTTTTCGTTTTTCGAAAAAGACATCCAATGAAAAGCTCAAACGCTGGTCAAACAGATTTAAATCCAAACCATAATTCTGTTTGGCCGCCTTTTCCCAAGTTACATTCGGATTTCCCAATAATAACTCGGAAGCCCCGGGAAAAGATTGTGGTGTATTCACACCAAAATAATAGCCACCCGAACTGGCCGACCAGGAATCCGGTAAATACAAGAATCGTTTATATTCACTCAAAATATCATTACCAACGAGACCATAAGAAGCTCTTAGTTTCAGAAAACTTATAAAGTCGACAGACTTCATAAATTTTTCTTCCGTAATAACCCAACCAAGTGAAGCTGCCGGAAAAAAGCCATATCGTCTTCCTGGTGCAAAATTTTCAGATCCGTTATATCCGACATTAAAATCAACGAGATAACGATCTTTATAGGCATAAGTAGCACGCCCCACCAACCCTAAATATCCTTGCGGAATATCCGTATTTGCTTTGGGGTAATACTGCTTGGTCATATTATAAAGTAACAGACCTCCTACTTTATGATCACCGAACGTACAATCGTAACGTAAGCTGGCTTCCGCATACCAGTCACGCGTTTTTTCTCCCCAACTTTCGGATGGAGATAAAACATTATCTGCTCCATCCAGCTGATAGACAATCGAGTGGTCGAAACTTGGATCATCGATAGCCAGACCTGGATTCGTTAAAGTCGATTTGTAAACCGGTATGTAGAATTCCATAGACCCTCTCCATGATTTACTGCCGGTATAAGATGTATTATAAGCGCCCTTTATATTGAAAGAAAGTCCTTTGGTTATAAAATCTAACTTTTGTGTCAGATCCATATCCAGATTCATCGTATTCTGTGAATAATCGGTATATCCTTTTCCATAATACTGATCCAGCAGATTACGCATCTCCATCGGAATATAGCGATTGTTCAAATGGATCGCTTTTCCGTCTACAAAACCGGGACTGGAAAATGGTTGCACACGAAGAATCTGTATCCACAAATTATTAACATCTGCAAACGGCGGCTCTCTTCTCGTTTCCAAGCGCCCTCCCAGTCCTAATTTCAATGTAGTTGTTTTAGTTACGTTTATATCCAGATTCGCCCGGTAATTATATCGGTTATTCTTATAATTCGGATCATAACTTTCATAAAACTTTTTAAGCAAACCATCCTGAAATAAATAACCCAAGGAAACAAAATACTTGATATCTTTCGTTCCTCCTGAAATATTCAGGTTATGCTGAGTTTGCAAAGAGGAATTTTTAAATAATAATTTTTGCCAGTCGGTATTCGGAAACATAATAGGATCCGCATTTGTCCTGAACATTTCCAGCACATAAGGAGAAAACCGCAGGTCGTTAGGACCTAACGACGGATTATCGCTCAACTGCATTTCATTGAAGTATTTAGCGTGTTCATAACTTCCCACTACTTCCGGAACCCGCATTGCTTCACTGATACCCACAGATGAAGACCAGGATATTTCCGTACGCCCTTCTTTTCCTCTACGTGTTGTGACCAAAATAACGCCATTCGCACCTCGAACACCGAACACGGCCGTTGCAGAAGCATCCTTCAGAACCGTAATATTTTCTATTTCATTCGGATCCATACGAAAAAACGAACGTTCGACACCGTCCACCAAAACTAATGGCTGCGAGCGGGCAGCATCCAATGAAGCACTTCCCCTAACAAATATTTCCGGGTCTTCAGCACCGGGTTGTCCGCTATACTGTACAGTCGAAATACCGGATACGGCTCCCGCCAACATATTACCGATACTGGATGTCGGAGATTTTAGCAGTTCATCTGTATTAATAGAAGAAATAGCTCCCGTTACCGTTACTTTCTTTTGCGTACCATAGGCAATAATCTGTACTTCGTCCAGCATTTCCGCATTATCTTCTAATACTACAGTTATTTTATCTTTTCCGGCATAAGGAATCTCCATGGTCTTGTAACCGATAAAAGAAAAAACCAATACTGTTTTTTCAGAAGGTATTTTAACACTGAAACTACCATCTGCACTCGTCATTGTACCTATAGTCGTTCCTTTTACAATGACATTCACACCTACCATAGGTTCTCCATAAGTATCATTCACGACCCCTGTTACCAAAATATCACGCTGCTGGTTGATCGAAATTCTGGTATCTACATCTTTTTCCCGTTCAGTTATAGCCATATTCTCTGCCCAGGAACTACCCCAAGCCCCCCAAAGGGCTATAAGCGGTAGAATAAAAATTCTAATTTTTCTTTTCATTTAGGCTGAAATAATTTTTTGATTATCAAACAAAATTTGAGATAACATAAAAGAAGGTTAACAACAAAACCTTTTTTTTACAATCGTACTACTCTTTCATCATAAGCATTTTTTTAGGTTGAACATATGCAAAAGACACTATTTTTGGAAAAACAAGAAGAAAATATCTATTCAAAGAGGAAGACAGATCATTCAAACAAGAAAAAAATTGTAAAAACATATCTATCCGACAAAATAAGATTATTCAGCTAACACATTGTACATATGCGTATTCCAGGAAGACTAATCTGTATAAAGAGGATAAATCATTCAATAAAGGAGGACAAATCATCCAAAACTCCAATTAAATCTTAAAACACGGTCTTTCCATACAATCTTATTCAGTTTTTCATAAATTTACCACGTATTACATTTTCCCGATTCCCTTAAAAAGTATATATTCGCATAGTGCAATTTTACATGCTTTACATCTAAAGGAGTTATTATGTCCACAAGAAATTTTTACTCGATATTCTTATCGCTATTTATTCCGCTTATAATATCAGCAACCCCACTTGTTTCATATCATATTCAGCCTATTAATAAACAGGAGCTGTTACCGAGTAAGCAGATCACGCATATTTATCAGGACAGTGAGGGATATATGTGGTTTTGTACAACGAACGGACTATGCCGTTATGATGGTTATACAAATAAAGTGTACAAATCGACTTACACATCCCCCACACTTCTCAACAACAACTGGGTCAATACACTAATTGAAGACAAAAACAACAAACTATGGATCGGAACGGTGAACGGTATCAATATACTGGATAAAAAGACTGGAAAAATGGAAACCGTAGATCGAAATAAATTAGCAGGCAAACATGTTTGGACCTTCCTTTATACCAGAGATAATATTTTATGGATCGGAACCTCTAACGGATTATACCGATATGACGAAAAAGCAGATTCATTCTATGTTTATCAGAATAAGATCCTTAAAACGAACAGCATTTACGGAGATGACATTCGCGTACTTTATGAAGATTCCGACGGTTTTATATGGATAGGAACATGGGGAAATGGCCTGTGCCGCCTGAACCCACGCACAGAAGAATTCATAAACTGTCCCTATTTGGGAGATGAAGGAAGAATCGGGGCCATTTATGAAGATAAAGATAAAAATTTGTGGCTTGGCACAGTAAATCATTTATTCAAGATTGAAAACCACACGAATCCATTGAAAATACTTTATACAAGGTATGACAAAGATATCAAATACGAACGATTAATACACTCGATCACTCAGGATAAAAACGGAAACCTTTTGGTTGGAACAAGCCTGGGACTCGACATAATTACTTATCCGTTAATTCCTGATAATTATCGGTCCTCTTTTCAAGATTCAACACGAACAGTAACCAACTATGAAATAAACGATCTGTATAAAGGGAAAAACGGTATGATCTGGATGGCTACACAAAATTCAGGTATTTATCTAATGTATGAAAAAGAACAGCCATTCAGTAATCACCCATTCTATTCCATCGATGACTTCAAACAACCATTATCTGTCACAGCTATTTACAAATGGAACAAAGATGAATTTTTACTCGGAGTAGAAAAGGTCGGATTAGTCAAATACAATATCCGTACCAACCGTTTAACTTCCCGTGCAAATGATCCTGACTTAAAAAAATTCCCTGACAGAATCGGAAATATACAAATTATATTCAAACATCCTTTACGTGATGAATTATTGATGGGTTCCGAATACGGAGGTTTATTATCCTGCACATTACAGAATAATAAAATAACCTCGGTAAAACAGCATTTCCCTTTTTGGGGAGGATGGATCGCCGGAGATATAATAAAAGATATTTGTTGTGATGAAGCACAGAATATATGGATTGGAAGCAATTATGGAATTAATATACTAACAGCAGAACAAGATACATTGTCGTATGTTAACCTTAATCAAGGTGAAATGATAGAAGTTCAATCCATTTGCCACGATTACAAAAATCAAATGTGGCTGGGGACCAAGAATAACGGTATATTTCTGGCCGATGCTTCCCAGGGCGTAAAAGGATTAACATTCAGAAACTACAATCAGGAAAACGGAACTATCAACAGTAATGAAATAAAATGTATATATCAGGATAATAAACACCGCCTTTGGGCTGGCACCAAAGGCGGTGGATTAAGCATGCTTAATCGCGAAACAGATAAATTTGAACTGATCGATTGTATGCAGGAAATTCCGGGTGATGCAATTTTCAGCATTGCAGAATCCAATGGCCTATTATATATCGGAACAAACCAAGGGCTTGTACAATACAATCCGGAAGGAGAAAAAGGTGCACAAATAAAAATATTTACCACAGAAGACGGTTTACTGGATAATGCATTCAATCAGGGAACAGTTTTGTCTGATCTGGATAATCAGCTTCATTTCGGTATGGCCAATGGCTTTTGTTCCTTCTATCCGAAGGATATAAAAGAGACATCGAGTAAAGTGAAAACGGTTATCTCGGATCTTAAAATCTTCCATAACTCATTCGATAATCTTCCAATGAGCAAACAGAGAAACCTGTCCCCCCAGTTACATCCCTCATACTCGAAGTCCATTACTTTATCCAATAACGATTACAATTTCGGGATTGAGTTCGCTTCCCTCACATTCAAAAATCCGGAAAAGAATCGGTATGCATATATGTTGGAAGGTTTTGATAAAGAGTGGCATTATGTTGATGCTAATCACCGTTACGCTTATTACACCAATTTAAGAAGTGGCACCTATCGTTTTTTGGTAAAGGGAACGAACGAAAACAGTTTTATGGGAGAACAACCGGAAATACTCCATATAAAAGTGCTTCCCCCCCTTTATGCTACCTGGTGGGCTTATTGCTTATATTTCCTGATAATCTGTCTTATTTTATGGATTACTTTCCGAATATTCCGATATAAACTGGAAATAAAGGAAGCCCTCAAACTGGAACAAATAGAGCATGCCAAATCAGAAGAACTTGCACAGGAAAAACTGAAGTTTTTCACAAATATCAGCCACGAGCTTTTAACGCCACTTTCTCTGATAACTTGTTCCGTTGAAGAATTAAGGTTAAAATATAATAGCAAAGACAGTGTCTTCAATGTAATGAAAACCAATATACAACGGCTGAACCGTCTGCTAGAACAAATTCTGGAATTCAGGAAAGCCGAAAACGGAGGTCTTAAACTAACCGTATCATTTGGAGATATAGGATCCTTTATTACCAAGATATGCAATGATAATTTCCTGATTTTAGGAAAAAGTAAAAATATAGAACTTATCATTGAGAATCCGAAACCACACATTCCCGGATGGTTCGATAAAGATAAAGTAGACAAGATCATCTACAATCTTTTATCGAATGCATTCAAGTATAACAAAATAAACGGTAAAGTAAAAATCACACTTTCACCGGAAGGGGCTGTCTCTGATTTCGAATACAAACGACTGACCGTTACGGTTGGCAATACCGGTATTGGCATAAGTGAGAAACATATTCATTCGATATTCCAACGTTTTTATGAGATCAATTACAAAGATTCTGAAAAACGAGGCAATGGCATCGGCTTATCACTCACCAAAAACCTGGTGGAATTGCATAACGGTACCATCCAGGTAACAAGCATTCCAAATGAATGGACCGAGTTCTCATTTTCCATTCCTCTGGAAAAAACAGCTTACCGGGAAGAGCAGATAGAAGATAACAGCGGCATCCATTCTCCGGAGATCCTTCCGGACATTGCAACAACAGAATGTGCAGAGACAACCCTGCCAGAGAAATCGGAAGAAAGTCAGACTGATAAAAAACATACAATCCTGGTCATCGAAGATAATGAAGAACTTTTACAGTCTATCCGGAATCTACTTGCGACACAATTTATTGTTTATACGACAACAAACGGTTCCGAGGGTATCGATATCGCGCAAAGTAAGAATCCAGAACTCATATTAAGCGATATCATGATGCCGGGTATGAACGGATTCGAAGTCTGTCGAACGATCAAACAAGAGATCAGCACTTCCCACATTCCTGTCGTACTTCTTTCTGCAAAAATATCAGATGAAGATAAACTGGAAGGATTCCAGGTCAGTGCGGATGCTTATATCACTAAACCATTTAACTTCCAGTTGTTGAAAGCTCAGCTACTCAGTATTATAGAAAACAGGGTACTCACGGCACAGAAGTTCAAAAGCACGCCTCTTACCCAAAGTATCCAGGTTTCATTGACATCCATGGATGAGAAGATATTGAACCGGGCCATTGATGCTGTTGAAAAGAATATCGAAAATCCGGAGTTCGACCTACAGGCATTTACAGAAGAAATGAATATCTCAAACTCGATGCTGTACAGGAAATTGAAATCTCTGACCAATTTATCACCGAATGAATTCATCCGGAATATCCGGTTAAAAGCATCATGCAAATTATTACTCGAGCAAAAAGGCAATATCTCTGAAGTTGCTTACCGTGTAGGTTTCAACGATGCCAAATATTTCAGCAGATGTTTCAAAAAAGAATTTGACATGACCCCTATGGAATACATCGAACAAAATAAAACTAAAGAATCCTGAATCTTCAATGCCAATCCATATTCTGTTATTAATGACGGTAAGCTTCGAGCGCTTTCTTAACGGAACCGTATATAAGCAACAGATTATGAGATTCATTGTAGCCGATTCCTAATTCTTCAGCCAACATACGAACGCCCCGGTCAACCAGTTTCTGATTGCTCAGTTGCATATTGATCATCCGGTTTCCTTTTACACGTCCCAATTGGATCATTACGGAAGTTGATATCATATTCAGGATCATCTTTTGTCCTGTCCCCGATTTCATACGGGAACTTCCCGTCACAAACTCCGGTCCGACAATCATTTCAATGGCTATATCTGCTTCTGCTGCCATCGGAGAATCGGGATTACTGGAAATAGAAGCCGTCAGGATCCCATGCTCACGTGCTTTTCGCAAAGCACCGATCACATAAGGAGTAGTACCGGAAGCTGCGATCCCGATCACTATATCTTTAGAAGTAATCTGGTGTTCCTGCAGTTCTTCCCATCCCCGGTTTACATCGTCCTCTGCATTCTCTACCGGATTGCGAAGCGCTTTCTCCCCCCCAGCAATCAGACCGATCACCAATGTGGAAGGCATTCCGAAAGTCGGAGGTATTTCGGAGGCGTCAAGTACTCCCAAACGTCCGCTGGTTCCTGCACCCAAATAAAAGATACGCCCTCCCTGTTTCATCCGGGGTACGATCTGCAATACCAGTTTTTCTATCTGGGGTATTGTTTTCTGAACAGCCGATGCAACCTTTTGGTCTTCCGTATTTATATCTTCCAACAACTCCCGGACTGATTTACATTCCAGGTTGTCATAGTATGAATCTTGCTCTGTTATTTTAGTAAATGCCATATAGAATATGTATTACGCACGATATTAAAACAGATGCAAAACTAACAAAATTTATGACCGGAAACCTCATCAGCATCCACAAACATCGGATGAATCGTTTTCCGGTCATAAACCTACATTTTATTTACATATCTCTTTCAGCCATTGTAAACGGGCAGCATCCTGCTCTGGATAAGTCCAGTGCCCGGTTTCCAGATAAAGATGTAACTCCTTTGCGCCGGGAATAACATTATATGCAGAATACATAGACGTAGGAGGACAAGTGACGTCATTATATCCCCAGCTATACCATCCCGGAGCATTGACACGACGGGCAAAATTAACTACGTCAAAATAAGCCAATGTCTCAACTTCATTCGGTCCGGGTTGTGCATTCCGGTAATAGTGAGGCCAGCCACCTGCACGGTTATGCAAATACCCCGCATAATCACATAAGGCCGGATATAAAGCTGCCAGGAATTTAATGCGGGGTTCTAATCCTGCAGTTACAATAGAGAGGGCACCACCCTGGCTTCCACCTGTCACACCTACCGTCGATCCGTCAAATTCAGGCAGGGAATAAATAAAGTCCACAGCTTTTACACAACCTAAATAAACCCGCTTATAGTAATGAGCATCGCGGTCATTCTTATTGATTCCGGGATATCCGTTCAAAGCTCCTGATGCCAGATTATTATACACCTCCTGCGGCAGATTCACAGGAATACCATGAATACCTATCTCCAGGGTAATCACATCATCTCCCAGATTAATTCCGCCATACGGACGTATACCGGCCCCAGGAACCTGAAGTATAGCGGGATATTTCCCGTCTTTCTTCGGAACGACCAGTATTCCATACATTCTGGAACCATACCGCTCATTCTGAAAACTGATATGATACACATTTTGAGTAGAAGTACATCTTTCCGGCATTAATACCATTTTAGGATCCAACGGTATTTTACGGGCATCAGCGATCGCCTGGTTCCAGAAGCTGTCGAAATCTTTCGGATCCTCTGTTGTCGGCTGTATACGTTCTTCATCCACAGCCACAGTTGCCATTCCTTCATAATTACGGCCTTCCACTTTAGCGATCACTTTACAACGCAGAAATCCGGGTTCTTTCAGAGAGGCCTTCAATGTTGTCTTTCCGTTCTTCAACAGAACATCTTTTTCTGTCTTAACCGGGAAATATTCCGGTCCCAATTCATAATCGACAACTACATCTTCCAATAAATTTTCATTTCTGAAAACCTGGACAGTAAAAGTCACCTCCTCTTTTGCCTTATATTTCCAGTCAGTCCGGTCAGGCGAAACCACGACATCAATCAATTTACGGGCAGGCTGCGCCTCTACCCTTAACGAACTACCCCATAACAATGCGATGAGGAAGCAGAATGAGAATAACACTTTTTTCATGCAGACAATTTATTAAATATAAGATTACAAACGCAACAAATATAAAGACAATCAACCAAATATCAAAGGATACATCAGCCATGATAAGAAATCAATCCTTCCATCGGACTCCGGGCAACAGTCCCAATACGGATCCCCAGATCGAAAGCGATATCTTTTAATATATCCTGATAATACCAGGCTACCGAACCTACCAGATGAACCGGCAGATTAAAACAATCGTATTGTTTCACATTTCGGGTAAAAAATGCCAGAAAACTACGGGTTACCAGCTCCCAGATAGCCGGTTCATCCAAATGTTCCAATATAAAAGGAGAAAATCCTGCCAGAAAACGGTTGGGAAACGGTCGCCGATACACACTATCCATAATCAACGCTGGAGTCAGTTCATATTGTGTAAGAAACTGGTTTTTAAGGTCTGGAGGTAGCTGATCTTTTAATACATTCCCAATCAAGAGTTTACCCAATACGGCACCACTTCCTTCATCTCCCAGGATAAAACCCAGGGGAGAGACATTCTTTACAACCTCTTTCCCATCATACTGGCAAGAGTTCGAACCAGTCCCCAGAATACAAGCTATCCCCGGTCTGCTACCGCACAATGCACGTGCCGCCGCCAGTAAATCGCTGCCGACCTCAACGGGTGCAGACAAATACCGGTTGACAGAACGCCGGATCATTTCATTCTTTTCCGGGAAAGCACAACCCGCCCCGTAAAAATATACGGCGGAAGGCATAAGGTCTTTTAATGCTGGCAATAATCCGGTTTCTATCTCCTTTCCCATTTCCTCTTCGGTCTGAAAAAACGGATTCATACCCCGAGTCTGAAAACGGAGAACAGATTCTCCCTTCTCTACCATACACCAATCCGTCTTGGTTGAACCACTATCGGCTATCAGTATCATATTTTACTCTGTTACAAATTATTCTTTCTTTTTCTCTTTCCTGGCAAATGCCGGATCTATCTTCAAACAAGCTGTCACCGCCAATGTGATCAGACAACATCCCATCACCCACCAGAAAAAAGTCACATATCCCAGTGTTTCCTGTAACCATCCGGCAATCATCCCGGGAAGCATCATGCCTAACGCCATAAAAGCCGTACATATCGCATAATGTGCTGTCTTATGTTCCCCTTCGGAATAATAGATCAGGTAAAGCATATAAGCAGTAAACCCGAACCCATATCCGAACTGTTCGATAAAAACACAGACATTGATCGTGATCAGACTTTCCGGCAATACAGTACTCAGGTAGATAAAAACCAGGTCAGGCAATGTGATCGCCAAAGCCATCGGCCACAGCCATTTCTTCAAACCTCCCTGTGAAGCAACAATGCCTCCGATAATTCCTCCCAGGGTCAGACCGATAATGCCGATCGTCCCATAGACCAATCCTAATTCCGAGGTGGTCAATCCTAATCCTCCCACTTCCCGGGGATCGATCAGGAACGGTGTCACCAATTTTACCAGCTGTGCTTCGGGAAAACGGTACAGTAACATAAAAAGGATCGCTACTACAGCTTGCTTCTTCTTGAAAAAAGAAACAAATGTAGCCAGGAACTCTTTGAAAATAGTGGTAGCCGTCACTGTGACAGCTGCCTTATCAGAAGCCGGTACAGGCAATATATACTTATGATACAGACAAAAACCGATAAATAAACCAGCCATGATCAGGAAAGTGATCGACCATGCCAACGGGATCTTACCGGTAGCCACTTCAAGAGCCCCGGCCAGCATGACCAGCAACCCTTGACCTGCTATCGTCGCAATCCGATAGAAGGTACTGCGTATCCCCACATAAAAAGCTTGTTCATGCGGATCGAGAGCCAGCATATAAAAACCGTCTGCTGCAATATCATGTGTAGCCGAACTAAAGGCTACCAGCCAGAAGATAGCCAACGACAATTGAAAGGCATAGTCCATCGGCAACGTAAACGCAATCCCGGCAAGCCCTGCCCCGATCAGAAACTGCATTGTAATCACCCACCAGCGTTTCGTTTTCAATAAGTCGACGAAAGGACTCCAAAAAGGCTTAATAACCCACGGCAGGTAAAGCCAACTGGTATACAGGGCGATATCCGTATTACTAATTCCCATGCGTTTGTACATAATGACTGAGATCGTCATCACCGCCACATAAGGAAGTGCTTCCGCAAAATACAAGGTAGGTATCCAACTCCAGGGAGAAGTTCGCTTCGTCTGATTCATAAAGAGTATAATTTAGATTTACTGATTAACAAATCCATCTCCTCTTCCGGGAGACAGGTTTCACGAAGAATCTGCTGAAGATCGTCTGCCGTTACCTTCCGGAAATCCTTTTCCAAAGGAGTCACAAAGATACCTGCCATCTCAACGGTTGCCGGACTGATCAATATGTTAGCGTCTCCCTCTGCATAATAACAGGAAGGATGTAAATTCTTTCTTGGATAAATACACGTAATCCATTTACCATCTTCCTTCCATGATAACACATTCATCATCGGTTCATATTCTCCAGGTTTACAGTCCATAAGTCCATAAAGATGGTCGAACAGAAAAACGGCATCTTCCATCTTTCCGGAAATAATCATAAACACAGGTTGCAAAAAATCACGTAAGGCATATAATACGGACTGTCCTTTCACTTTCACTTCTTCTCTGAATGCCAAGGACCAGTTTACCTCAAGAGGTAAAAAGCCTTTACTTCCAGCCTGGAAGTGCATATGATCGGGAGCCGAAGCTCCGCATTTCGGACCGTTATAAAAGACAATAAATTCGTCTAGTGCCTCCGCCAGCGCCAGCATATCGGTATAACGTCCCCGAATACACTGGTCCTGATGTGCCCGAACGGGAATCGTCAGATGCTCAGGAAAAATGGGATAAGGGTTAACGATGATCTGGTATTCATCACCGAAGTCGATCCATTGCTGATTGCCAGGGCGATTGGCCTCACAAAGAAAACAGGGACGGGCTGCCAACGAAGCTTTATCTATCTTTGCTGCCGACGACCGGATACGTTCCGGATTGAACTGTAACTCCACTTCATATCCATTTACCATGAGCTTCCGCGATTGTACCCGATCAAGAGCTGCATAATTCGTTCGTGCCAGTTCCCAATTCTTGCAATGGTAGCTTATCAGTTCCCGGACTTGCTGAGTTATATTTCCATTCATAATTCAGATTCCTTAAAAACAGATTTAGATAAAACCTCTCATGAATAATTCGATCGTACGCAAGCTGTCTTTATAAGCATTATGCTCATTCATCTTCCGTATATCGAGTGCTGCATCCGTATTATCTTCCCAACGTCGGCAAAGATACAGGACATCATAAATACGTCCGATACGATATGTCCTGGAGATAGCCAAACCGATCGCATAGTCTTCTCCATAACTCACATTCGGCATTTTCAATTCACGCAGGATCGGAGTATAAAAAGCACGAGGTGCTCCCAGCCCATTGATCCGAAGCGCATTATTACGACCATTCTCTACCGTCCATTCGCGATGGTCAATGATTCCGGGTGGTATTTCATTCAGGTCGAAGTCGGTCATCTTATAGGTTCCAATCACCATGGCACACTCTTCCTTATAGAAAGTATCCACTATTTTCTGTAAAGTATCCGGACCACTATAGACATCATCACTGTCAAGTTGTACGGAAAACTTACCGCACATCGGATGTGCCACCGCCTCATTCCAACAACCGCCAATACCCAGATCATCCCGTTCAGGAATTAAATGAATCAGACGGTCGTCCGTAGCATAACGGTTAATCAATTCAGTCGTTCCGTCAGTCGAATGATTGTCTACAATGATCAGATTGAATTTAAAGCTCGTCTCCTGGCTCAATACCGAACGGATGGCGTCTTCGATCGTACGTACGCGGTTACGAACCGGAATGATTACCGACGCTTCATACTTAAATCCTCTCGATTTAACTTTCGCCTTTTGGGGTTTTCTGGTCAATAAAGCTCCATTAAACAACAACAATAATCTGCATGCAGATTCCATTTCAAGCTGTACCTCACGGTTTTTCGGATCTACATAATCAAACTGTTTTTCACCACTCTTACGTACATCCATTTCTTCATAAGTATACAGATATTCTCTAAAGTGAAAGAATTCGTAACGCTCGTACACATACAAGCGTAAATGATAAAATCCTGCATATTTATAGGAAACCGGATATTTCCTTCCGAATCTTTTTAAGAATTTGAAATAATTCTCAAAAGCGTCATAAGAGATTATCATCAAAGGTCCGAAATCAAAATCGTCACGTAAGCTTCCAGGCTGGTAATCGTTTACCGGATGTTCCTGCCTGATCCCGCCGGTCAGGAGATAATGATCGGCATAAACCACTTTACACAGTCTACATTCAGACATGGAAATCATCCGCTCCAATCCGTTCTGCCCAAACTTTAAAGGAGTATATCGGAGATAATATAATACATTGAGATTATCCGCCAACTGATATATCGACCTCATAGTCTGTGTACTGGTCAATGTGTCAATTTGTAGAATCTCACATCCTTCATAAGGTTCCGCTTCCGGGTTGGAAGTCATTAAATATATTTTGTCTGTCAATCCGGTACTTCTCAGTTCGTCGACCGTCGGTTTCACCTGTTCCGGAGAAATATAGGGTATAAAGCAGTTTATTCTATCCATAGGTATTAAATGGTATTACATATTAAGACTGTAAACTTAAACAAAAAGTATGTGATAAACGATAAGGAAAAGTCATTTTCGATCTAATAAACAACAAAAGGGTTGCCTCATTACAAGACAACCCTCTTTATATGATAACAAGAATCTCTTCTTATTCTTCTCCTATCAGGATTTCCAGGATCTGAACAGCAGCCTTAGCCACTGAAGTACCCGGACCGAAGATAGCAGCAACACCTGCTTTATACAGGAAGTCATAATCCTGTGCAGGAATTACACCACCGGCAATAACGATGATGTCCTCGCGACCTAATTTCTTCAGTTCTTCAATTACCTGCGGGATCAATGTCTTATGTCCGGCAGCCAAAGAAGAAACACCCATAACGTGAACATCGTTTTCAACAGCCTGACGGGCAGCTTCTGCCGGAGTCTGGAACAATGGTCCCATATCCACGTCGAAACCACAGTCTGCATAACCAGTAGCAACAACTTTAGCACCACGGTCGTGTCCGTCCTGACCCATCTTAGCGATCATGATACGAGGCTGGCGACCTTCTTTCTTTGCAAACTTTTCTGTCAGCTCGCAAGCCTTGATAAAGTCTGCGTCTTTCTTTGTTTCTGATGAATACACGCCTGAAATAGTTCTGATGATTGCTTTATAACGTCCTACAACAACTTCGCAGGCATCCGAGATCTCTCCCAAGGATGCACGCAGGCCGGCAGCCTTAACAGCCAGTTCCAGCAAGTTGCCTTTCTTAGTTTTTACACATTCAGTGATATCGGCCAATGCCTGCTGAACAGCTGCCTCATCGCGGTTTTCACGCAATACCTTAAGTGCAGCTACCTGTTCGTTACGAACGGCTGTATTGTCGATTTCAAGGATATCGATCGGATCTTCTTTCGGCAGACGGTATTTGTTAACACCGACGATTGTCTGAACGCCAGAGTCGATACGAGCCTGAGTACGAGCTGCAGCTTCTTCGATACGCATCTTCGGAAGACCAGTTTCGATAGCTTTTGCCATACCGCCCATACTTTCGATTTCCTGGATCAAAGCCCAACCTTTGTGTACCAGTTCATTTGTCAAAGACTCTACATAATAAGAACCTGCCCACGGGTCGATTTCCTTACAGATCTTCGTTTCTTCCTGGATATATATCTGGGTGTTACGAGCGATACGTGCAGAAAAGTCTGTCGGCAATGCGATAGCTTCGTCCAGCGCGTTGGTGTGCAGAGACTGTGTATGTCCCAGTGCAGCAGCCATAGCCTCGATACAAGTACGACCTACGTTGTTGAACGGATCTTGTTCCGTCAACGACCATCCTGAAGTCTGGCAGTGAGTACGCAATGCCAGTGATTTCGGGTTCTTGGCGCCAAAGCTCTTCACAATCTTCGCCCACAACATACGTGCAGCACGCATCTTGGCGATTTCCATAAAGTGGTTCACACCGATAGCCCAGAAGAATGACAGACGCGGAGCGAATGCATCCACATCGATACCTGCGTTCACACCGGCACGAAGATATTCCATACCGTCACACAGTGTATAAGCCATTTCAATATCTGCTGTAGCACCGGCTTCCTGCATATGGTAACCGGAGATAGAGATAGAATTGAATTTCGGCATCTTCTGTGATGTATATTCGAAGATATCTGCAATGATCTTCATAGAGAATTCAGGCGGATAAATATAGGTATTACGCACCATGAACTCTTTCAGGATATCGTTCTGAATCGTACCGGCCATTTCTTCCAACTTAGCGCCCTGTTCCAGACCTGCATTGATGTAGAATGCCAATACAGGAAGAACACCACCGTTCATGGTCATGGAAACAGACATCTTGTTCAAAGGAATACCAGCGAACAGAACTTTCATGTTTTCCAGTGAACAGATGGAAACACCAGCTTTACCTACGTCACCGACTACACGTTCGTTGTCGGCATCGTATCCGCGGTGTGTCGGAAGGTCGAATGCAACAGACAGACCTTTCTGACCGGAAGCCAGGTTACGACGATAGAATGCATTTGATTCTTCTGCTGTAGAGAAACCGGCATACTGACGGATCGTCCAGGGACGCATAGCGTACATACCGCTATACGGGCCACGCAGATAAGGAGGCAAACCGGAAGCATAGTGCAGATGCTCCATACCTTCCAGGTCATCTTTCGTATAAACAGGTTTCACCTCGATATGCTCAGGTGTTTTCCAATCGGCTTCAATACCATTGGCTTTTGCCCATTCGGCAGCATTGGTAGCTGCAAAACCGGCATTCTTGATATCTATGTTTTTAAAATTTGGTCTCATAATTGTTTCTACTTAAGCGATTCCTAATTTTGCGTTGAAAGCCTTCAATGTTTCAAGCACGTTGCTCTTTACATTTACATATTGATCGATACCTACTGCTTTCAAGTCATCCATACAAGCAGGCATACCAGCTACAACAAATTCAGCTCTTCCAGCCAATGCCTTGTAAGCTGCAGGAGCAAATTCAGCATATTCGTCATCACTCGAGCAAAGAACAACGATTTCAGCACCTGCCTTTACAGCTGCTTCAACGCCGGCTTCTACTGTTTCGAAACCTAAGTTATCAATTACCTTGTATCCTGCACAAGCAAAGAAGTTACTTGAGAACTGTGAACGGGCAATACGCATAGACAGGTTACCGATAGTCAACATAAACACTTTCGGAGTTTTACCGCTATTTTCCGTAGCCAGACGCAATGCTTCAAATTCAGATGCACCACGAGAGAAATCAAGAGGAGTAACCGTTGATTCACCACAAGAGTGACCACCGCCACAACAGCAGGATGCTGTTTCTTTGATCTTACCGGCAGCTACTTCTGTGAAGTTCGGGAACTGGTTAGAACCCAGCAGGATTTCGCGACGGGTAGCAACCGCTTTCTTACGGGCTACGTTAGAAGCATTTACTGCATTCTGTATGTTACCGTTAGCCACTTCAGCACCGAAACCGCCTTTGTCTTCTACTTCCAGGAACAGTTTCCAGGCAACGTCAGCCAACGAGTTAGTCAGTACTTCTACATAATAAGAACCGGCAGAAGGATCGACCACCTTATCCAGGTGACATTCTTCTTTCAGTAACAATTGCTGGTTACGTGCAATACGTTCTGAGAAATCATCCGGAGTCTGATAAGTCTTATCGAACGGACGAACAGTGATAGAATCGACACCGGCCAAAGCAGCAGACATCGCTTCAGTCTGAGAACGCAACAGGTTTACGTGAGCATCGTAAACAGTCATGTTCCATTCGGAAGTCTGAGCATGTGCATTCATCTTGCAAGCACAGTTACATGCAGGATTGTAAGCAGCAACGATCTCGGCCCACAACCAACGGGCAGCACGGAACTTTGCTATTTCCATGAAATAGTTAGAGCTGATACCCAGATTGAATTTGATCTTCTTGGCAACTTCGTCTGCACTGAAACCGGCTTCAGTCAGTTTAGCCATCAGTTCGTTACCCCAAGCCAATGAATAACCCAGTTCCTGAGTGATATAAGCACCGGCATTGTTGAAGTAGAAACCGTTTACAGCTAATACTTTATAACCAGGTAAAGCCTGTCCTGCTTTGAGCACAGCAGATGCAGCTTCCACCCAATTTCCATTTTCTTTACCTTTTACCAAAGGTTTCTTGAAAGGATCGTAGTTGACAGAACCGAAACATTTGTTCAGGTCTACGTCTTTTCCTTTCAGACAGTATTCCAGGATGCCGATCAACTTTTCAGCCTTGCAGTTGCAAGTGTTGAAGTTCAGTTCTACAGCTTCCGGACAGATACCATCCAGTAATGTTGCAATATTTTCGGCATTTACTTCATCACCTTTGATGATGAAACCGAGTGAAGTAATGCCTTTGTTCAGAATGTCAAGCGCTTTTTCGTTGGCTTCTTTGAAACAAGTTACTTCGATGTTCTGGCGTACCTTCCAATCGTTATCCTTCTTTGTTCCGCGAACATAAGGGAATTCACCGGGAAGAGACTCGGTAGTCTTCAAACCTTCGATGTCTTCTGCACGATAGAAAGGATTTACATTAAATCCTTCGCCTGTCTTCCAAACAAGCTTTTTCTCAAACGGGGCACCTTTCAGGTCAGCCGTAATCTTCGCCATCCATTCTTCAGTAGAGACCGGAGCGAATTCTGAGAAAAGTTTTTCTTTTAGTTCTGCCATAATATTAGTTATTTTAATACTGGTATTAGTAATTGTTCAATAGTATATTGTTCAATAACAGAGGGCAAAGGTAGAATAAATAAACAGGAAGAACAATGAAAAATAAACGAAATTGCTCTTCCTTTTAACGCCTTTTAGTGGTATAAGGACTATTATTGTATCATTCTGACAGGGCATGATAAAATTCTTTTCATTTTTCCCGCATAAAGAGAACATCGAAAAGAAATAATCATTAATTTTGCAACGTCAAACAATGAAAACTAAGACACGAAACGGTGCATTCGTCTAGTGGCCTAGGACGCCGCCCTCTCACGGCGGAAACTCGGGTTCGATCCCCGGACGCACTACTAAAACGCCTGTTGAATGATTTCGGCAGGCGTTTTTTCAAAGGTATCCGACAAACATTTACAGGACAAATGATTTTTAGCCCCATTGCTATGGGATTTTTTCCCCATTAGAATGGACCTTATTCCCCACTGCAATGGGGGAAATTCCCCAATTTTTTTATGGACTTGGGGAATAATGAAACGGGAGCAAGTTGCAGCCTGTGCCTATACACCTATATTAAACAAAAAAAGCGACCTTTAAAGGGCCGCTTTTACTTTTGCTATAATTCGGATTAATATCTTCTTCCGCCACCGTTGTTACCATAGCCTCCGCGATTACCGCCACCGTAGCCACCGCCACGATTGCCACCACCGAAACCACCGCCACGATTACCACCACCGAAACCACCACGGCTTCCGCCACGGTCTTCTCTCGGACGTGCTTCTGTTACGTTGATTACTTTTTCATCATAAGTAGCCTGGTTTAATTCTTCGATAGCCTTCCGGCCCATTTCGTCATCCTTTAATTCTACAAAACCGAATCCTCTTGAACGGCCTGTTTCTCTGTCTGTGATAACTCTAGCAGAAAGGATTTCACCATAATCTGCGAATAAATCGTTTAAGTCAGCGTCTGTGACGTTGTAACTCAAATTTGAAATGTAAAGATTCATTTATAAAAACTTATTTAGTTAATTGTTTATTGAGGATGAATAGAATAATAGTTGAATGAATATACTTTACAAATCTAAATTGCGAGTAAAACTTCAAATACAAGTTTAAATCAATCTCAATATACTGCAAATGTAAGATTTAATTTGAAACTATGATACTTTATGGCAATCTTTTTCTAACAAATCTTTTTCCTAAAACTCTTGTAAACAAACAATGATCATTTTTAAGGCCTTGTATCTACAAAGGCTCGATTTAGAAAAAAAATCTTTTGCCGGAAGCTCCTTTTTATAAAACACACTAAAATAACAGGCGGAATATATCATTTCCGCTTTTATTTCAGTTTTAATGTCATACCATAAACATAAAAGAGAGTTTGTCATGACGAAAGGAACAATTGGATTAAACGCAGGTACCATCTGGAATCTGTTGCTGGATGGTGGATGTTGGAGTTTTGAGGAGTTGAAGAAAGCAACTTCTTTGTGTGAAGCTGATTTATGGTCTGCAATCGGTTGGCTAGCCCGCGAAAACAAGATTCAGATCAAAAGTGCCAGTAGCCAGATCGCTTTTTGTCCGGGGATGAATTTCAATTATTAAAAGATGCCCTTTGATAAAAATAAAAAGCGACCTTTTCCAGATCGCTTTTTTTATTGTTTAACGGAATAATGAATTCACCACCAGACTGTCACCGTCATTCGGTGCGGGTTCCAGATCCAGTAACCGGGAAATGATCAAATATAAATTGACATTAGCCATTACCGGCAATTCCACATTCTTTTTAAAAGACGGACCTGCCGCATAAAAGATAGCCTCCATCTCAGGTGCGAAATTATCATAGCCGTGAGTTGCTCCCGGATAAGGATAAGACTTTTCACGAAAATGCAGATAGGTCCCTATATGGGGAAGTACGACCAGGTCACCTATCCGGGGATTACTCCCATAGACGTATTCTGCCGGTATTTCGTTTTTCTTCCAGACCATAACATTCGGGACTTTTTTCAGAATATTATAAGCTGTCTCCGTATAACTTTTCTTCGGATAGAGCAAAGTCGGGACACCGTCAAAAATATAATCGAAACTATCGCGGGGCAAATAATCGTTCAGATTGACATATTTCTCCGGCGTACAGGTTGCCATCCCATGATCGGAAAGGACTATAAAATCGATTTTATCAAAAACAGCCAGTTTACGGGCTTCATTAAAGAAATGATTCAAAACCCGGTCCAGTTCTTCTACTTTTTGCAAGGTTGCCGAAGAATCCGGTGTACAGATATGCCCGATCCCATCGGGTTCCTCTATATACCACATAACCAGATGAGGACGTATATCTTCCGGCAAACGTAACCACGCTACCACAGAATCGGCACGGTCCGAATAAGGAACATGCTTATCAAAAGGTTTCCAGATAGAAGGCTGACGTCCCTGAATCGAATACTCGCTGCCCACCCAGAAAAAAGAAGCTGCATGCACACCTTGCTTCTCTGCCGTATTCCAGATCGGTTCACCTCCGTAAAAGCCCGGTGTCGGATCTGCCATGCGATAAATACTATCCAGGTCGGGAGCATAGAAGAAATTATTGATCAGACCATGATGGTCCGGATGCAAGCCGGTCGCCATACTGTAATGGTTAGGGAAAGTAACGCTGGGAAACGAGGGACGAAAAGCGGCACGTATCCCGACTTTCGCCAGAGAATCCAATGTCGGAGTATAAGCACGGTCGGGATAATCGGAACGGAAACCATCCATAGAAAGGACCACGACGTAACGGTCATTATGTTTTGACGAAGAACAACCGGAAAAAGTAATGCCGGCCAGAATCACGCATCCTAAAAGCAAACTTATATATCTTTTCATAATCATATCACCTCAAAAAGAAAGAGGTTCACAAAGATAGTGAACCTCTTCCGATTATTTAATTCAAATCATAAAATACGCGTTAGAAAATATAACGTAAACCTATCTGAGCCTGCCAGCGTGAAGTTATAGCCGTATTCGTATACATATCACCCGGATCACGGAACTGATAAGTAAACTGACCATCTTTACCTGCAAAAGCAGCTACAGGAGTCAGATCATAACCTGTGGAAGTCTGATGATATAATCCCCATTTCTTATTGAACAAATTCCCAACATTCAATATATCAAAATTAACTTGCAATGTATGTCTTCTACCAGCCACATTCATAAAGAAATTTTGTGCAATATGGAAATCAAAATGATGCTCGAACGGCATTACCAATTGATTACGCTTAATATGATCTCCCTTTGTATCCCTGATATCTTTATTTCCTTCAATCCATTTGACAAAAGCATCTTTTTGCTCTGCCGCGGTAGAAGTGACCTTTCCGTTAGATACAATATCCGTAAAGACCATTTTCTCACGCTCTGCGTCTGTCGGTATATATAACAAGTCATTCCCATAACCGTCACCATTTATATCATTGGAATAAAGCAGAGAATAGCGACCGCCGGTTTGCCCATTATAAAACAGACTTACTGTAGTAGCAAAATGTCCGGCATATTCTTTTGTATAAGAAACCGAAGCGACTATACGGTTACGCACATCAAACATAGACCAACTTAACTCGGGGGCAACATCTCCTCCATAAACAGGATTATATTTCCAACCTGAATATGCCTGTGAAGAATTTCCATCTGTTAAAGATTTTGCCTGTCCGTAAGAATATGCAACCATCGCATTTAAACCGAAATCAAAAGGCTTTTCAACCTTGGCTGTTATATTATACGTATATCCTTTATTCGTATTAGTCAGATACATAATTTGTGTAAAATTGGCATCGACTTGTTTGTAGGTGGGACGATTATCTCCTCCATTATTCAAACTACCGGTATGTTGATAATTGATATTTTCATATAAAATATTATTTAAAGTTTTTGAATACAAACCTTCTAAACTAACACGGATATCATAAGGTAATGTATGTTCCACAGCTAAATTGGTACGAAAAACAGATGGATATTTGAAATCTTTATCGACAACATTTACTTCCGATGTGCCCGGCGATTCGTATTGTTTGGACGGATCAATATTGAAATGGAAACCATCAGGTTTGATTTGAGGCATATTTCTGAAATTAAAAGAAGTACGGCTTACTTCAATACCGGTATTTGTAAAGCTATTTGATATCCAAACGAAAGGAATACGTCCGGTAAAAATACCGATTCCTCCACGAACCAAAGTCCTGCGGTCTTCATCCGGGTTCCAGCGAAAACCCACGCGAGGCGACCACAACACCTTAGTGGAAGGCAGCTGATTAGTTGCCACTTTGTATTGCTTCGCTATGTCTGAATTATTAAATGCTTCATTTGCCAGCGGTTTATCGAAAAACAAAGGGATATCCATTCGCACCCCATAAGTCAACCTCAATAAATTCGTTACATTCCATTCATCCTGTACATAAAAGCCTAATTGCGCAGCACCAAATTCTGGAGCCCATCGGTCAGTCCCGGTTATTTCCGTACGTGCTACCGAATAATCATAATATTTGGGAGCGACTTCATTTGCTGTCCCCACCGAGAGGAAATCGTCCAATGAGCTATAAGTATAGGAACCATAATTGTTTGCCAGATATAAATTGCTCATTTTAAAAAATTCATTATATGTTCCCACTGTGATCGCATGGTTTCCCACCATTTTAGTCAGGTTATCCGTCAACGTAAAAATATCCTGATTCAAAGCATTCGCCATCGAAAATCTCTCCGTCCCAAATTCCAGTGATGTATTACCGGACAATTGTTCAATCTTAACATAAGGCATAGCCTGTCCTAACGGGTCACGATTATCTCTGACACGGGTCCATCCCATACGTAACTCATTCGCCAACAAAGGATTTATTTGCGTATTCAATTCCGCAACAATTGAATGAGTGGAATTCTTCATATAATAACCATTATCATTCAGACGAGCAGCGGCTGGTTTGTTTGAAAAATTCATACTGCGTGCATCAAGCAAGCTATACCGGAGGGTAAATTTATTTTTATCGTTTGCATTCCAGTCGATACGTGCCAGGAATTTATTCGAATAAGTATCCACATCCAACGGGCCATAACCACCACCGTTATAACCGCCTGTTAATTGAGATATCTTATCAATAATCAGACCCACTTCGTTTTTATCTAATTTGGAACTTTCAGTCCCAATGTTGTTAGTTGTAGGATAAACCTCCTTTACCCGTTCAAAGTTTGTAAAAAAGAATAATTTATTTTTGATGATCGGGCCACCTAAAGTTACTCCGTATGTCTCAGACGACTGATCATCCAGGCGTGTACGTTCCTTTGCATTTCCTGGTGTCTTTCCATAAAATTTCTCATTATTATAATATCCGTAAACAGAACCATGGAACGCATTTGTACCTGATTTCGTGATCGCATTAATTCCACCACCGGTAAATCCGCTTTGCCGGACATCAAACGGCGCAATTACCACTTGAATTTCTTCAATGGCATCCAAAGAGATCGGGTTTGCCCCCGCCTGATCACCATTTGTTCCGCTGGCAGACAAACCGAACACATCATTATTCGCCGTCCCGTCAATTTGAAAAGAGTTGTATTTATTACTTGAACCGACAAACGACATCCCGCTACTCGTATTGATTCCCATCGGATTCATTTTAGTAATATCGAAAATACTACGATTTACTGTAGGAGTCGAAAGAATTTGTGATTGGTTGAAGTTTTGAGCCGCTCCTGTTTTCTGGGAATTGAACAACGCAGCTTTCGAGGCAGTGACAACGACTTCATCCAACGATAACGACTCAGTCAGTTTCACATCCAACAAATACGTTTCACCCAACTGAAGGGTAATGTTTTTATATACGGCTTTCTGAAATCCTACATACGAGACTTCTACCGTATAAGGGCCGCCGATACGCATTCCCTGTAAACTATAACGTCCGTCGACATTAGTTACAGTGCCATAAGTAGTACCGGAAGGTTCGTGAACGGCCTGCACTGTAGCACCGATCAGAAGTTCTCCTTCTGCTGTCACTTTACCACTGATCCCGGATGTTGTAACCTGTGCATTCACAGCAAATGTCAGACAAAAAAGAAAAAGAACAAACACAGATAAGTTCTTCATACTAGATGGTATTTAAAATAAAACAATCGAAACACTTTTTATATAACGCCGCAAAGATATATAATCTATGTTACCAAAACATTACGATTCCGTTTGATTTTTATGGACTTTCTTAAATATTTCGATTTTCCCGCAAACTATCTGCTATATCCTGATGTTGTTGTGCCAGTTCTTCTTCACCGACAAAACGGTAAGCTTCCGCCAGATATTCATGCGCAGAAGCATGTTTCGGTTTGATGGATACCGCCTTTTGAAGGTCGGCGACCGCTTCCTCATAATACTTCATGCGCAGATAACATTTCCCGCGATTATAACGGGCTTTGAATGAAAGAGGACTCAACCTGACCGCTTCGTTCAAAGCAACCTGGGCATCGTATGTTTCTCCAAGATCCAATAAAGTCACGCCTTTGCGCACCCAGGCATCCACATATTCGGGATATAGTTTCAGGGCTTTGCCGAACGAGCGGAGAGCTGCATTCGGGTCATTGGCCTTCGTGACACACTCATTTCCCATCAGATAATATTCATGGGCATATTCTTTGAGGATTTCACGCTGTGCATACAGATCTTCCTTCAGTTTCCTGATCTCCGCCTGTTGCGAATTTATACGTTGAAGTTTGGAACGGAGCAGACGCTGTACCAACGGCTTATCGAGTTCGTTGCGTTTTCCGACAGCCTGTGCCAACGATTCCACTGCATTTTTCATATTTCCACGGTTAAAATCATGCGCGGCACGGGCATACAAAAGTTCGGCTTCACTTTCACGAAGACTCTTTTCTATCAGTTCCTTGCTGTTAAAAATCTGACTGAACTGAACGATCTCTTTACGGACAAAAATATCATGAGAAGTCACCCTGCTTTTCAAAACCAGCCCCTCGAGCGATGTGCTACGGCTCAGGGCTACATAGGTCTGCCCACCGGCAAATACACCTCCCGTCAGATCGACAACGACCCGGTTGAAGGTTAATCCCTGACTTTTATGCACAGTAATCGCCCAGGCCAGGCGGATGGGCAATTGCTCAAAAGTTCCGACAATTTCTTCCTCTATTCTCTTTTCCTTTTCGTTGTATTTATATTTGTAATTGCGCCATGAAGTAGGTTCGACCAGATGTTCGATCCCATTTTCCAGCAGGACATATATATTCCCGTTTTCATCAATGCCGGAAACCATTCCGATAGTACCGTTTACCCAACGACGCTCGTGATCATTATCGATAAAGATCACTTGTGCCTGTTCCTTGATCGCCAGATTCAGTTGCGTAGGCAAAGAGGATTCCGGAAAATCCCCCTCTATACGTCCGGTAGAGATAAATTCATCACCGGGCAGCTCCGACAATCTTTTTTCATTGATGAAATCGACCTGATCGCGACGGGTGGCAAGCGTAATGTACATGTCCTCATTATTCGGCGTAAATTCAGGGAAGTAACGGGCATTTAAAATATCCAGTTCCTGCTTCCTTGCAGCATTACTCCGTATCCGGTCCAATATATTGATAAATACAGGATCGGTCTGGCGATAGACTTTCTGTAATTCGATCGGTACCAGGTTAATCGACTGAAATACTCTTGCCGAAAAGAAAAACGGACTGGCATAGAACAGGCTCAATATCTCTTTCTGGTCGGATGGCACAACCGGTTCCAACTGGAACACATCTCCCACGAATAACAGCTGTTTTCCACCAAACGGCAAACGCATATTCCCGGAAAAAACACGCAAAATACGGTCCACACAATCGATAATATCCGCTCTTACCATCGAAATCTCATCGATAATAATCAGTTCAACCTCCGAAATAATCTTTCTGTGTTCTTTTCTATATTTAAAGAATTCGAAAATCCGACCATCTTTCAGACTCAGGTCGGGATCATCCGGAAGCATCGGACGAAACGGCAGCTTAAAGAAAGAATGCAAAGTCACCCCTTCCGCATTGATAGCAGCGATACCTGTCGGGGCCAATACAACATGTTTTTTCTTCGTATGCGAACAGATATATTTGAGAAAAGTGGATTTGCCCGTCCCCGCTTTCCCTGTCAGGAAAACAGACTGACGGGTATGAGTGATCAGTTGCAGGGCATCCTGAAACTCTCTATTGTCCGTATCTAGTTGAAATTCCAATCGTGTAAATTTTGAGTAGACAAAGCTAAATAATATTTTAAATATCCTCTTATAAAAAAGGGATATTTTATTTGGTTATATACAGATAATTGTTTTAATTTGTGATATCAAAATAATATCAAATATAAATTATTATGAAAGCACAAGAAAAAGCATTTGACGGCATTAGGCTCTCCGGTTTCCTGGCCATATTATTTATCCTGGTAATACTGGGCGCTTCCATTTTCATGTTCACACTGAAACAACCCTGGAGTATTGTTTTAGGCATTATTGGTGCACTATGTGCAATTTTCATGTGTTACGGATTAATCATTATTCAGCCGAACAATTCACGGGTCATGACATTCTTCGGAAAATATGTCGGCACAATTATCGAGAATGGCTTTTTCTGGGTAAATCCACTTTTATTGAAAACAAAAGTGACCCTGCGTATTTTCAACCTGAATCTGGAGCCGATCAAAGTGAACGACAAAGTAGGTAATCCGGTAATGATCGGAGCTGTAGTGGTATGGAGAATCAAAGATACATATAAAGCGACCTTCGATATTTCAGGAGATGTCAAATCTTTCGTTCAGATCCAAAGTGACGCTGCCTTACGTCAGGTCGCCGGAATGTATGCATACGATACAAACGAAACAACCGACAAAGTAACATTGCGTTCCGATAACGAAGGGGAAGTAACCCAACGACTCGAAGACGAACTAAACAGCCGTCTCACGCTTGCCGGAATAGAAGTGGTGGAAGCACGTATCAATTATCTGGCTTATGCTTCTGAAATTGCGGGTGTTATGCTTCGCCGCCAACAGGCTGATGCCATCATTGCAGCCCGGGAACGTATCGTAGAAGGGGCAGTCAGTATGGTTCATCTGGCATTGGAGAAACTGGAGAAAGACAGTATTGTCGAACTCGACGAAGAAAAGAAAGCAACCATGGTAAGCAATTTACTGGTAGTTCTTTGCGCGGACGAATCAGCCCAGCCTGTTATTAACACAGGTACATTATATCAATGATCCTAAATTTTTAATATTAATATAAGAGTGATGGCCAAAAAAGAGAATGCAACCAAAAACTTTGTTCTGCGAATTGATGCAGAGATGATGGATGCTATCGAAAAATGGGCTGCGGATGAATTCCGCAGCACCAATGGCCAGATCCAGTACATCCTGGACCAGGCACTACGAAAAGCAGGCCGTTTAAAAAAGAAAAAACAATCAAAACAAGAAGAGGAGTAAAAGACAATAACTCCTGAACACTTCCGGATGCTATTTTAGTTTCATTCGGAAGAAAAATAAAATACCTCCGAAAGAAATTCTAAATTCTCCCGGAGGTATTTTTATTTCAGTATTTAAAAGAGTAAGTAGCAAATAAAATAAATACAAAAAGTATTATTTAGCGACTGATGAACAGCCACGCATCTTTGTACTTTTCATTCATACGCAAGGTCGCCATATAGCTTTCAGCTTGTTCACGGTTATCGAATTTATCCGCATAAATACGGTACTTCCCGTCACGAACAACCTTACTTACATGTTTACATTCTTGACGGTCTACACCTGCTATGTATTTATCAGCCTGGTCTTCCGTTGGAAAACTTGCGATTACAATGTGGTACATTTTAAGATTAGGCTTAGCTATTGCCGGTTCAGGGGTAATCTTTTGCCTTTTCACTTCACGGGACGGAGCTACAGCAGCAACTTTACGCTCAGTCTTCACTTCATTGATTTCAGGTGCAATCGTTTCTTCCGAAGCAATTTCCTCTGTCGGCTTTATTTCAGGAGCACTTTTCACAACCATCTCTGTCGGAACAAAACTCGCAGTATAGGCCGCCTGATTGACATCCTTTACCGGAGTCGACACAAGCAAGAATAAAGCGACTGCTGCTGCCGAAGCCGCAGCGACACGAAGTAATTTCCGGTTAACCGGTATATATAATATATCTTTCTTTCTCTTTCGGGTAAGTAAAGCAACCTCTTCACGCTCTGCCAAAACAGGCTGAAGTTGCGGGAAATTGAATGAAACCAAGCCATACGAACCCACACTGAAAGCATCAGATTCTCCCGGGTGAAAAATAACCTGCCCTTCCATCCCGAGGCTAAAGGAACCTAGCACACCCAAAGATAATTTCTTATCTTCCTGTAAAACCACTTTCATATCTGCCACATCTTCTTCCAACATCAATTGTGCTTTCCGGTAATTGACATCATACATCTGCATATATGATTCCGAAAGCAACCCGTCGTTATGCTGCAATGTGACATTAAAAACGATTTCTTTTCGTTGGGGATTGAACAAATGTTCTTTTTCATCATATACAGCAGAAACAGCCTGCAGTACAAACCCACCAAATCCCGGTACAATCACACAGTCGTGTACCAGTAATAATCGTTCTATATGTGTTATTATCCTAAGCATAAGACAAAGGTAGATATTTATTAGTGAATTTACAAAACAAACAACGGTACAATTTTCTACCTTTGTATCTCAAACAAATAATATGTACTGGTCAACTCAATCGATATATTTACTTAGGGTTATTCCTTTTCTGGGCGGATGGTTGGCAGATCGTCTGTTAGGCGATCCGGAAGGCTGGCCCCATCCTATCGTCTGGTTCGGAAAACTCATTTCTTTCGGAGAAAAAAGACTCAATCAAGGGGAGAACCGCTTTTATAAAGGAGGTTTGCTGACATTGATCCTCGTCGCCGGTGTTTATCTTCTGACCCGTTTATTGCTTTTATCGGCTATATTCATAAATACACAATTATATGCCATCCTCATCGGGATCGGTGTTTTTTATTGTCTGGCTGGAAAAACTCTGATCACGGAAGTCAAAGCTGTTTTTGAAGCTGTAGACCGCAACGTGGAAGAAGGACGCACACAAGTAGGACGCATCGTAGGACGCGATACCTCTGACTTATCCCCGCAAGAGATCAGAGCTGCCGCCCTTGAAACATTGGCTGAGAACCTGAGTGACGGAGTGATCGCCCCGATGTTCTGGTTCGGCTTTCTGGGACTGCCCGGAATGATGGCCTATAAAATGATCAATACGCTCGATTCAATGATCGGTTACAAGAATGAGCGATACAAGGATTTCGGACAAGCGGCTGCCCGGCTGGACGATGTCGCCAATTATATACCAGCCCGGCTGACAGCCTGTTTGATGTTACTGGTTTCCGGCAACTGGCATAAAAGAGATTTTCTGACGCGCTTCGGTCGTGCACATCTCAGTCCGAACTCAGGTTATCCCGAAGCGGCGCTGGCAGCCATTCTGGATTGTCGTTTTGGAGGAACGCACGACTATTTCGGACAGGCTGTAGAAAAACCCCATATCGGAGTTAACGACCGGCCTTTCACGACAGAAGATATGTTAATAGCAACTAAAATAAACAGCAATACAGAACTAGCTATGGGATTGCTTGTTTGTCTTCTATCATTATTATTGCAATAAAAAAATTATACGAATATGGAAATAAGACTAAACAAACTGCTTAGTGACGCAGGCCTTTGCTCCCGCAGGGAGGCAGACAAATTCATCGAAATGGGACGGGTTACCGTCAATGGTAAACTGCCCGAAGTCGGACAGAAAGTAAGTAAGACGGATATTATCATGCTCGATGATATTCAGGTCAATTTCAAACAGGCACAGGAACATGCCCGTACAGGTGCAGGAAAAACTCAAAATCTCATCTTTGGTGAAGCGACTGCAAAAGTTGAGAAAAAAGAAAAAATCGTAGAGGCCAACACTCCTGCCACAAATGCTCCTGCTACCGAAAAAAAGAAATCTTCCGGTTCCGGCAGTAAATTAAGACCCGGCAAATATGTCAAATATAACAAATATGCAGCCGCAAGAAAGGCGGCTAAAAGCGGAGAAAAACCAAAAGAAAAACTGACAACGGAGGAAAAGGCACTCAAAGAGGCTATGCGTCCAAAGTTCGGTAAATCTTTAGGAAGAGCTGCCGTTGCACAACGTCTCGCAGCTTCCCCGAAATCTGCCAGTTTGCGGAAAACGAGTAAGAACAATCCGATAAATAAAGCGAAACGAGCTGCTGCCCGCAATAAGCCGAAAGGAGAATAAAGCGATGCCTGACAAACATATCGTACTGGTAACAGGAGGACAACGTTCCGGTAAAAGCGGATATGCACAAAAGTTAGCCTTATCATTAAGCGCTAACCCGGTCTATCTGGCTACATCCCGTGTATGGGATGAAGAATTCCGCCAACGTGTTCTCCGCCACCAGGCCGACCGCGGTCCGGAATGGACAAACATCGAAGAAGAAAAATACCTGAGCCATCACAACCTGAATGGGCGGGTAGTCGTAATAGACTGTGTCACCTTGTGGGGTACTAATTTCTTTTTTGACAACGACAGCAATGTCGAATTGTCTCTCAAAGAACTGAAAGAAGAATTCAACCGGCTGGTCGAACAGCATGCTTATCTCATATTCGTTACCAATGAAATAGGATTAGGAGGTGTCTCCCCTGATCCGGTACAGCGCAAATTCACGGACCTGCAGGGATGGCTAAACCAATACATAGCCTCCCGTGCCGATGAAGTTGTACTGATGATAAGCGGAATACCCATGAAAATAAAAGAATAACAAAATAATAGAACAATGATTACCTTTCATATTGAAAAACCGGATACTGCTATTGCGGAAGCACTACAAGACAAAATAAATAATCTGACCAAACCCAAAGGTTCGTTGGGCAGATTGGAAGAAATTGCTCTCCAGGTCGGACTGATCCAGCAGACACTTACACCAGCTTTAACGCATCCGATGAATGTTATATATGCCTCTGATCACGGCATTGCCGATGAAGGCGTTAGCAAATCTCCCAAGGAAGTCACCCGTCAGGTGATTCACAACTTTCTGAATGGCGGAGCCGGTGTCTGTTTCCTGGCTCGTCAGCATGGTTTTGAAATAAAAATAGTCGATAGCGGGGTCGATTTCGATTTTCCTGCAATACCACAATTGATAGACCGGAAAATCAGGAAAGGTACCCGGAATTTCCTGCACGAAGCCGCCATGACCCGTGAAGAAATGGAGTCGGCCCTTCAGTATGGAGCCGATATTGTCTCTGACTGCCATAAAGAAGGATGCAATGTCATCAGTTTCGGAGAAATGGGCATAGGCAATACAGCTGCGTCAAGTATGTGGATGACTTGCCTCACAGGTATTCCCCTGATCGAATGCGTAGGTGCCGGAAGTGGCTTGGACAGCATCGGTGGGCAACATAAATATAAAGTATTGAAAGCAGCCCTTGAAAATTACAAAGGCGATAACAGTACATTGGATGTGATCGGTTATTTCGGAGGTTATGAAATGGTCATGGCTGTTGGTGGAATGCTTCGGGCTGCAGAACTCAAAATGGTGATTCTCGTAGATGGCTTTATAATGACCAATTGTGTGTTGGCAGCTTCCCGCCTATATCCGGAAATGCTTCCTTATTGCATATTCGGACATTGCGGAGACGAAGCCGGACACAGAAAGGTGTTGGATGTACTTCAGGCAGAACCGGTCTTAAATCTGGGATTACGTTTAGGAGAAGGTTCCGGTTCAGTTTGTGCTTACCCGATTATCGACTCGGCTGTACGTATGATCAATGAAATGCATACATTCCAACAAGCTGCAGTAACTAAATATTTCTAACCGGATGGTCTTCCATTCCTAACATTTATATATATGTTACGTATACTGGCTGCATTCATATTCTTTACACGTCTACCTTTCTGGAAACTGGCGGAGGTTCCCTCCGAATATTTCAAAAATATAGTCAGCCAATGGGCGCTGGTCGGTTGGTTCACTGCCGGATTGATGGTTATCGTATTGTATGCAAGCTCTCTTATTCTACCAGCCGGAGTTGCCGTAGCCCTGGCTATGATAACCCGATTATTGATTACTGGCTGTTTGCATGAAGACGGACTGGCCGATTTTTTTGACGGATTTGGAGGAGGAACCAATCGGGAACGGGTATTGGCCATTATGAAAGATTCTCACATAGGTAGTTACGGAGTAATCGGTTTAATCTGCTATTTTGGCCTGTATTACCTATTACTCAGCAGTCTTCCTGTTGAATTGGCCGGTTGTGCCATCTTAGCGGGTGATCCTTATAGCAAAGGAGTGGCAGGGATGATCATCAACCGTCTCCCTTATGCCCGAAAAGAGGAAGAAGCTAAAAGTAAAACGATCTATAGCCGCATGACGACAGGAGAATATCTATTCAGTCTGATTTGCCTGCTAATTCCTTTATGCTGGCTACCGAAACCCGTTTATTTTCTGGCCGGTCTTCTTCCGGTTGCTACCTGGTATATGCTGACTACACTTATGAAAAAGAAAATACAAGGATATACCGGTGATTGTTGCGGAGCCACATTTTTACTTTGCGAATTGAGCTTTTATCTCGGGATAACTGTTATATATACAACAACACTTTAGAAAGTCACTATATGAATATCTATTTGATCAGACACACCTCTGTCAACGTTCCTGCAGGCTATGCATACGGACAGACAGATGTTGCATTACGTCCTTCCTTTGAAGAAGAGGCTGAAAAAGTAAAAGAATCGCTCTCCGGACTCACTTTCAATAAAGTCTGGTGCAGTCCGCTTACACGTTGCGTACGTCTCGCCTCTTACTGTGGTTATCCGGATGCAATCCGGGAAGACCGGGTAAAAGAACTTAATTTCGGGGAATGGGAGATGAAATCATGGGAAGAGTTATCTTCCGATCCTCGTTCCGAAGCCTGGTTTGCAGATTGGATCGATACCAGAACACCGGAAGGGGAATCTTTAAAAGATCAATATGTACGTGTCAGTTCATTTCTTGATGAAATAAGAGAGAGTGGATTAGAGAATGTCTGCATATTCGCTCACGGAGGCGTTTTAACCTGTGCACGGGTTTATGCCGGAGAATATGACATCAAAGAAGCCTTTAAGAATATACCTTCCTACGGAGAAATCATAAAACTCTCCTTTGACTAAATATCTACACTACCCCTTCCCCTTCTCAAAAGAGGGCAGGGAGTGTATTATCTATACTGCTCATAAATTCATGCTCAATGTATCATTCAATTCTGATAAAAAGTGAAACCATGATAAATGAAAAAAGGAGTCCACTCTTTCGAATGAACTCCTTCTACCTTTCAGCTCTCGCTTA